>Ga0129324_10002053_pt1 | contig 12624 bp, 12 predicted proteins | sample CPBDNA_7_FD_96879 | JGI IMG/M metagenome (GOLD analysis project Ga0129324, IMG submission 96879) | Freshwater to marine salinity gradient microbial communities from Chesapeake Bay, USA - CPBay_Spr_15_0.2_DNA | ecosystem: Environmental > Aquatic > Marine > Coastal | place: USA: Chesapeake Bay... | reverse complement strand
CTCCTCTTGCCTTGTCAAGCCCCTCGTTTCTGGCTGCTGCGGCACCTATGTTTTCCTGGTGAGCAATGACTCGAATCCGTGCATCTAGAACCTGTTCGCCGACTAATCTACTCACCGACTCAGTAACGTCATCTAAGACACATATTAATTCCCACTCTGACAGCGACTGCGCTTTAATTGAATTAATGGCATTCTCGATCCACGGCGCATCTCCATGGGCAGCCAAAATTATGGAGACCCTTGGGGAGTATTGAATCTCCCTGTTCAAGAAGAAGTCCCTCCCTTTGTTATTTGAACGCAAGTATGCAGTAGCGTGTGCCACCTTAGCAATCCAAGCCTGTAGTCTCTTGGACTGTGCTAGGCCGAAACAGAGACAGAGGTATCACGGTTAGACCACGTGGTGGTCTCGGTAATCAATTATTCATTTATGCGGCTGGCCGAAATTTGGCAGTCAATCACGATGTGCCTCTATTCATTGATCCTGTTTGGTTCAGGGGGCAGAACAAGCGAGTGTTTGAGTTGGATCCCCTTTTAAACCAATCCACATCTGTGCGCATGAAGACTCCTAGCCTTCTTCTTGATCAATTGACAGGTATTCTGGGTCACCGAGCGTTGCAACTGGACGAATTTTTCTTGGGTAAGCGCACATCCGGTTTCGTCGAAAAATCATTTCGATTTGATGCGACAATAGGACTAGTAAATCCCGGTGATACGGTTCTAGGATATTTTCAATCCTATAAATACTTCTCCAGTATCGCTGAAATCGTCTCAACTGAAATTCGTAACTCCATGTCGAACTATCCATGTTCATTGAATTTAGCCATTAATCGCCACCCGGAAAGTCTTCCGCGCATCGCCGTTCATGTGCGGCGGGGCGATTACCAATTCTCTAAAGAGAGCCTCCACCACGGTGTTCTCGGTCTCGACTATTACCGTCAAGCCATCCAAATAATGGGACAAGAGATAGGAGACTTTATTGCCATTGTGTTCAGTGACGATATTCCATCAGCGACTGCCATGTTGGATGAGATTCATAACCAAGTGGAAACAGTAAACACACTAAGTGCCCCCAGCGCATGGGACGATCTATCAACTATGTGTCAGCTCGATGGCATTATCACAGCAAATAGCAGTTTCAGTTGGTGGGCAGCATGGCTACTCAGCGCTGAGGGAATGCCGTGCCTCGTACCTGATCCATGGTTTCGAAATAAGGAACTAGATGCCACAGATTTACTACCGCCGGAATGGAGAAAAGTACCCCACCAATGGCTTCCTTTAGAGCGTTAATGCACCGGACACGGTAGTTTAGGCTCATGTCCGCGCGGCGAAGAATTTCAAGGATAGCATTTGCTACTGGGGTTAATCCAAATCAGCTTGCCCGGTTCCTTCGAGGTCTTCCATATTTCTTCGCCGATCGACGCAAGTTTCGCCAAATGTGGAAAAATTCCAATTCGCGTTCGAGTTTCGCCTTCAAGTACAGCACACCGATGTCGGGCGACCGATTCGAACATGCTGGCAGCGTAAGGGGGCACTATTTCATTCAAGACCTACACGTCGCTCAGCGAATTTTCCAGCGAAATCCAGTTAGGCATATCGATGTCGGATCACGGATTGATGGTTTTGTTTCACACGTTGCCTCATTTCGAACGTTAGACGTCATCGATGTCCGCCGCCTAGAGACTCCCCACCCAAATATCCAGTTTCACCAAGGGGACTTAACCAATCTTGACCCCACATGGTTTGAGTCCACCGACTCACTCTCCTGCCTGCACGCCCTCGAGCATATTGGACTGGGGCGTTATGGGGACCCACTTGATCCAGATGGGTGGGAGCGCGGCCTCGAATCTCTGGCAAAGATGCTAAAGGCTGACGGGATTCTTTATTTGAGTGTGCCAACAGGTGTGACTCAACGAGTCGAATTCAACTCGCAAAGAGTTTTTGAAGTCACTGCTCTCAGCGAAACTTTAGGCACGAATTTCTCCGTTGAAAACCTTTGGCTCATTTCAGAGGATGGGGTACTCACTGAGGTGGAAACCCTTGGTCTAGTTGAGGCCAGTGTAGCGAAAGTTAGTGAACACGACTGCAGTGTATGGGAACTGCGTAAGTTGCCAACACGTGTTTAAGGGACGTGAAATGTGGAACATGGCAGGGAAATGCGGAGTTTCGAGATAGACCAACTATTTAGGAATACGGACATATGAATCTCAACTAAATTCCTAGCATTCTGAGCAGACCGTTAGAGAGATTTGGTCTCTCGTGGTCAGGTGCGCTCTCCTAGCGCGGAACAATTCGCACACAATCACATCAGTTAGAACTGCCCTAGCGGATTAAAAACCTGTCGCGGCGAACCACGAAATACCGAAATCCCAATCCAAATAACGAATCTAAACCGAAAGAAGATCGGCCCTAGCGATGGCAATGCGCATGGCAGGGAATGGGGCAACTAATCACTTGAATAATTCAAGAGGTCGATATTCTTTCTATTTCTCAGCTCACGTTCTCTTCTCCGCAGTAAAGGAACGACAAGCCAACTCAGATATTTATGGGACTCGAACTCAAGTAGTAGTTTAACAAAATAGTTCCTTAGGCTCAAGTTGAGTATGTCGCCGCGGGTGTAGAAACCCTCCCGGAATGTATTAGTTTCCCTCAAGGCTAAAGTGAAGTTCCTAGTTGACGCGCCTCCCATAAAGAAACCTACAAGCGGGAAGTCGCCTATCATTACGGGAATTTGAGGCATTAGCCTGTCCAATAATTCCCCGTCGGCGGTTAGTTTCAAATCCGCTCGGAAACCCCCAAAGTCATTAAGAACTGAAGTCCGAAAGATCGCACCCTGGTGATGAATATTACCTCGTGTCAAACCATGAAGACTAGGTTCGACAACGGAAAAAACAAAGCCACGACCAGTGAGATAAATTACCGGTGTCCCGATGAGTCCCTCAGTTGTAGCGCCCACAATCAATTTCAAAGCGCGCTCAACTGAATCGTTTCTTAGTAATACATCTCCCGCGTTAATAAACCAGCACCAGTTTCCCATCGTGTTCGCCAATGCGAAATTCATTGCATCATAAATCCCCTGGGGAGGGTGCCTTAACAGGCGAACATTATTCGATGGAGTCTGAGCGCGAATAGATTCATCTATTGCATTACCTGTGGAGCCATCAACAATCAACCACTCAACTTCGGATTCTAACTGCGGAACGATTGAATTTAATGTCCTGTTGAAGCCCGGGAGATCATCCTTGACTACAGTCAATATTGACAATTGAACACTCAATGCACCACCTCTAACATATACGGTTTTGGAAATATGTTCTCGAGGCGACTAAACAGACAGGTACGATGGTCCCACAGAAAGCCTCAATCTGCGACGCCAATACCGATATCGATTTTCCAGACGTGATCTTGAGTTAGCTCGAATCCACTCCGGGGTTACCTCAACGTTGAGGTTAGCTATTTGAGAAATAGATTCCTCAAGCGACTTCAAGTAGGGATGATAGACATTCTGGATCAGGGGAAGATTTAATACATATGCACCAAGCACCGCGGAGTTATCGGTGAGGAGTTGCAGACCGCTAAAGTGGAAAGCGATAGCTTCGCTGTACGGAAACCGAGTCGCATTCCAGGGAGCTTGAAACCATTCCTTATTCGAAACCACATGCACTAATTCAGCATATTTCTTCGGCCAATTGTCAAGATACTTCTGATCTCCAAATTTGCTATCCTCGAATCGTGCAAAGCACCAGTCAATGCACAAATCTTGCCAGTTCGCCTCTATCTCGCGCGATTCGTCTCGAATAAACGTCATGAACTGAACGCAAAAGATTCCAGTGCGCTCACTCGTATCATTTTCCGGGGAGTATCCGTGCTCGGTTAATAATACTGAGGCACCCGATTTTTCAAATTCGTCAAAAACTCTTTGCGGGCTATCTCGAAACCAAATATCTGCATCCAGGTACGTTACTCGCATCGCAGATCTATCTCGTTCAAATACTAATCCGGGCGTAAAAGGTGTCAGTGTCCAACAGTATTCCCCCGCCGTTCTTCCATCTTTAACATGGAGCATCCGGTCGGTCTCAATGTCAGCTAACGCAATGACTCTACAAGCAGGGAGGTCTAAATTCATCAATACCTGCTGCGTTGCCTCATCCATGGCGACAACCCATAGAGTGAAATCGCCGCACCATTTTTCCATGGAGCGGTAAAGAGCCACCCCATGCGGTAAGTATTTACTGTCAAAGAGTGTCACATAATGTTCCATCATCCCTCGTAACCGTTAATGGTCGCAATCACTTTGCTCACGTCGTCGTCACACAGTTGCGGGTGACAAGGAATAGAAATGCATGTGTCAGCATGAACTTCACTCGCAGAAAGACCCGTTGGTGCCACCCGCGGATCGCGAATCGCCGGTTGAAGGTGTAGTGGCACAGGATAGTGTTTGAGGGTCTGAATACCCGCCTCACTGAGATGCTTCTCGAATTTATCACGGCCCCGAACTCGAATAACGAACAAATGATAGCTGTGCGCAGACTCTTCTTTCGGTGGTGCAAGCATATCCACACTTTCATTCTTGATTTCACAATTGTATCTATTTGCGATTGATCGGCGTCGCTGAGTGAACTCTTCTAAAAACGGTAACCTCTCAAGCAGTAGAGCCGCCTGAAGTTCGTCCAATCGACTGTTGAGACCTACGCGGGTATGCATGTATCGCTCGCTCTGACCGTAGTTTCTCAGCTGCGCAGCATACTGCGCTAAATGCGTGTCGGAGGTGACTATTGCGCCTGCATCTCCAATGGCACCTAGATTCTTTGTCGGGTAGAAACTATAAGCCCCGATTCGACCAAACGTCCCAGCAAATCGACCCTGTGATTGCGCTAGGTGCGATTGAGCGCAATCCTCTATTAAGTCGATTCCGTATCGCTCAACTAATGACACCCACTCGTCCATGTTTCTCACTTGACCGTACAGATGAACCAGGAGAATAGCTTTTGTGCTCTTCGAGATACAACTTTCGGCACTCTCTAATGAGAGTAATCCCGTGGCAAGATCGATATCAGCAAACACCGGTGTTGCACCAGCTCGGATAATACCGAGGGCCGTTGCGAAGGCTGTCATAGGTGAAGTGATTACCTCATCACCAGCGCCGATGCCCAGCGCTCGAAGTGAAATTTCAATGGCATCCAGACCGTTAGCCACTCCAACTGCTTCAGTTGCACCACAAGCTTTTGCCCATGCCGCCTCGAAGGATTCAACTTCCGGCCCTAGGACATAGTCACCCGAGTCGAGGACGCGTTTGCACGCGTCAAGTTCCCGAATTCTTAGAGTTTGATTCTCTTGCGAAATTCCTGACATTCGGATCTGCTTCAACGACACTCCACCTACACTTTTCTCCTCGTCAGACCTGGAATACTTTGCAGCTAGTCGCAGTACTCTGGTAATCGAGATGCGAAGTAATCAAGGGTAAGTCTCAGTCCTTCGATCAATGGAACCTTCGGCTCCCAGCCTAGGTCCTGTTGGATAAGCGAATAATCTCCGAAATAGTCTCCAATATCGATTAACCTGCGTTCCTCAGGAAACGGCACGATCTCGAATCCCGAAGACGCAGTTTCGCACAGGGACACGGCTAAATCTCGTAGTGAAATTATTTCACGGCTGCCTAGGTTGTAAACTTTACCATCCGCTTTGATATCCGCCCCCGCTAATAAAAGAGCGTAAATCACATCATCCACATAATTGAAATCGCGAAGCTGATGACCCGTACCGAAAACCAAGAAAGGATCGCCCTCAAGGACTTTGCGAATCCAAATACCAAGAAAGGTTTGACGCGAATCCCGAATCCGCATCCTTGGACCATAGGTGTTTGTCAATCTAAGCACCGTTGAGCGCAAGCCATAAACTTCCGAATATAAAGTATGATAGGACTCACCAGCCCACTTGTTTATTCCATTTACGTCTACTGGCTTTATGGGATGCAGTTCATCAACTGGTAAATACTGGGGACGGCCATAAATTTGCCGAGTACTGGCAAACACAATTTTCACTTCAGGAGCTACAAGACGTGCACACTCAAGCAAATTTATTTGGGCTCCGACATTTATTGCAAGATCAGTATTAGGATCCGTCATCGAATCAACATGGCTCGTTTGACCTGCCAAATTGAATATGTAATTCGCACCGCTCAAGAGATGTCTAATTGCGTAAGGGTCCCTGATGTCACAAACGTTAACTGATAGTGAGGGTTCAAGGCCAGAGATATTGGCTAGATTTCCTCCGTACTCTGGGATGAGGCTATCCAGAAGGGTCACCTTGGCACCCAATTTAACAAGTACCCGTGCCAAATTCGACCCGATGAAACCAAGCCCTCCAGTCACAACAATTCTCTGTCCTATGTAACTGTCTATAGCACCTAACGCCTCGCTTAGTGCGTAATCGTCATCGCTAGTCACGTTGAGATGCTACCCGAGTACGCGAATTCAAAACTTGCCATTCGAGGAAATCAATGGGACTGAAGTTGGGGACACGCCGATCCCCGCTCCCGGGTACCAATGCTCACGTGGTTCCTCCTTGAAGAATGCAAATGGCCTACCTTGTGCACGGGACCATTTATTTAGGGCACTAGTGACATGCGAATTATCGCCTAACACCAGTGAGCATTCTGATAACTTCGATTCAACAGCCTTGTATTCAAGCCATTCATATTCAGCGCTATGGTCACTATCATTTATGAAAATGTCGATTTTCAACTGCAGAGCATCAATGGATTTTATGGAGTCACCGAAAAGTATTTCGCCGTACTCCCTATACTTTCCCTTGAGAAGAAATCCCGAATTTAAGTCGATATCGGTTCCAAAATAGTAACCGCGATGCCCTTCTTCAGCATTTCTCATGAGAGCAGCCGTTATCACGCACGCACCGACTCCATGATGAACACCGGTCTCCACGACTATTGCAGGTTTGAGTGTCCGAATAAATGCATACCAACCTTCTCTGCGCCCAAATCCTGGGCAAACGTCTCTCAGAGAACTGTCCTCAACAAGCGAGGCCTTTATGTGCTCACGTAACTCCAAATCGTCCGCGATTTCCCTAATGTAGCCATCTACTGTCTGGACTTCTTCACCAGTTATCAGTGAAACTAAACAGGCTAAATCCGAACGATTGCGGGTTGTTAAATCGTAATAGAAATTATCGTCTTCCGTCCATAAGGAGGACCAATGGTCCAACATCGTCAGTTTCGCCTTGAAGTACGACATTCCGAATTTCTTGCGCCTATATCTATGGCCCACCCTGGAGGAACGCCATCTTAGAATGCCCTCTCGAGCAGGTCTCTGTAACCACCCATGCGAAGCAACAAACTTCCTGAGTCGACCTGTTGATCCCGGCACAAAGTCCACCATACTCGAAATGTTAATCGAGTGAACCATTATCGGGTGGGCGCCGTACACAAAGAATCCCCCACCAAGTCACGGGTGTTCCACTCGAGGCGTACGTCTGTCCTCCAAGTGACTGAAATTCGCTGAGAACCTCCCAGTCCTCCTCAAGATAGTGCAGCAACTCATGTTTGCTAAAGAGCCAAGCAGGATAAGATGCGGGGTAGATTTCAGGTGGAACAATTTGAACCGTAATTTTATTCTCATCCAAGTCTGTTACCGGAATACGATCAATGATTAGGTATCTTGCTGAGGAGAAGGTGGCGCTCTTAAGAGTTGCCCAAGGATTTTTAAGGTACTGCAGACTACTCCCAAAGTAAATCAGTGAGGGCATTGTCTCCTCTAATGCAGTTTCAAATGAGCCGTAAAAGTTTAAGCCAGGTTCATGAACATGGTTCTGAGCAGCCTTAATGAACGCCTCTTGCTCCACCACGCTCCATTCAACTTGAGGAAGAAGCTGAAGAAACCTTCGATATTGGAAGAAGGTCGAACCTAGGGAACCCCCGAAGTCCACGACCCTGAGGGAATGCTCAGATGCAGCAGCCAACATTAGGCCGGAAAGAATCTGCCATGAATATTCCGGACTTGTGAACGTAATGGAATCACGCTCATAGACCGCTTCACCTGTCACGACCCTATGTGTCGCCTCGACAACACTTGCGATGACTTCCTCGGTTCCATAACCTGTCGATGCGCTGACCGCGCTTTCCCACGTGTCAAATGAATCATTGAAGGTTCTTGGCTTAAAGATTTTACGCCGCGCGTAGGTGCGGAACTCGACAGGTAGGCGTCTCATAGGCGACCTCCACACTCCGCTCAAGATCTCCTCCTTCCGACGAACGCCTGTGCTAGGCGACATATTCGAGTCCGCAAGCACTTCGACAGAGAATATTCAAGAAATACACTTGAAGTTATGGTGTACCTAAATAATTGCTCCCTTCCGAGGGATCTTAGGGGCATACTTTGGATACCATCCAATGGGTGTCTGAATGTCGGCTGCAGTTGGGAAGGTAAATAGTTTGCTGCAAAATACAAGAAAAAGTGTGAGGCAGTTTTCGAAACATCTCCTGACGTGGAAGCCACACTCCCAAATTCACTTCTCACAAGAGGGTGAAGACATACTGCTGCAAAGAATCTTCTTGGGGCAGCGCCATGGGTTCTATGTCGACATTGGTGCGCATCATCCTTTTCGATTTTCAAACACCTACTGGGCGTACCGCCAAGGCTGGAATGGAATCAATGTAGACCCATCACCGGACTTCACCCGCTCATTCAATAGATTTAGAACCAGGGATATTAACTTGAACGTATGTGTGTCGGAAACAAACGGACCAATTCCGCTATATGTATTTCCAGAGCAGGCTCTTAACACGACTTTAGCTTATCGCAAGCGAAATATTGAATCAGTAACCAGAAACGATGCGCGAGTCATCGAAGTTCAGTCGCAGACGTTGGAACACATTTTGAACGAGCATTTACCACGCAATATTCAGCAGATCGATTTGATGTCTATAGATGTCGAGGGGGCTGAAATGGCAGTGCTCAAAAGCAACGATTGGGCTAGATATAAGCCTCGAGTACTGGTGATGGAAATGCTTGGAAGTTCTTTATCTGATCTGAAGAGATCGATCGAATTTTCGTTCGTTCAAGAACTTGGATACACCCCTGTTGCCATGCTGTATCATTCAGTGTTCTTCGTCTCCGACCCAACACTTAAATCTGTGCATTGGCCAGACAGTTCGGCAATCGATTCATGAACATGAATCTTGCTCCGATAGCTCTTTTTGTGTACAAACGACCTGTACACACTCAGCGCGTCATTGAAGCACTACTGACTAATCCTGAAGCAAAATCGTCTGATCTTATTATCTTTGCAGATGGCCCTAAAAATTCAAAGGACCATGCTGGAACGAAGGCGGTGAGACAAATTGTATCTGAAATTACTGGTTTTCGATCGATCGAATTTCATTTTTCTGAAATGAATCATGGATTATCAAATTCACTAATAAACGGGATCACGGACGTTCTAGAACGCCATGAACGGATCATTGTCCTAGAGGATGATATTTTGGTTTCACGAAACTTCCTTAAGTTCATGAATGAAGCGCTAGTTCAGTATGAGCCTGAACCAAGAGTGGCTAGCATCCACGGCTACGTCTATCCACTGGAATCGGAACTCCCCGATACATTTTTCCTTAGAGGGGCTGACTGCTGGGGATGGGCAACTTGGCGTCGGGCTTGGAGCGAATTTAATCCAGATGGGCGTGCCCTCTACCAGGAGCTTCTGGAATCAGGGCAACTAAAAGACTTTGACTTCGATGGTTTCGCTCAATATACGCAAATGCTACTTAATCAAATACAGGGACGAAACGATTCCTGGGCCGTTCGGTGGTATGCATCAGCATTCTTGAAAGACATGTTGACCCTCTACCCTAAGCAATCTCTCGTAACAAACATCGGGCTCGATGGCACAGGTACGCATAGCGGAAAATCAAAGATTCTGAACGCACCAATATTTGATTCAGGAAATCTTGCATTAGAATTAGATATAGTGGAATCCACACTAGGGCGCGGAGCTTTTGAGAACTATTTTAGATCTTGTGCCGCGACTTCGAGGCAGGAAAAAGTGCTCAACCGCTTAAGATTTTTTCGGCAGCTTAGTGGTCGTTAGAAATTGAGAAGGCTAGATAATGGTTCTATTTACCGATTGATCGGCACAGAGATACCCGCAATTTCTTAATCCTTATTTTAATACCTGGGTCTGATGCACGACTAGGTGACAACCAATCTGTGGTGCCTAGTGGTGCTGCTGGAAGGGTGTTGCTATACCGAAGGCCTATCCGAAAGAGTTCCGCGATGATGTCGTGGCGGTTGCCCAGCGCCGTGAAGCTGGGGTAACTATCAAGGAGATCGCCGATGATTTCGTGATCTCCGAGGCGTGTTTGCGGAACTGGTTGCGCAAAGCTGATGTTGAGTCTGGCCGAAGGGCTGATGTCAGCGTTGCTGAGTCTTCTGAGAATCGTGAACTGCGCCGGCGTAATCGGCTCCTTGAGCAGGAGAACAAGGTGCTGCGCCGCGCAGCCGCGTATTTGTCTCAAGCGAACCTGCCGGGAAAAGGCTCTACCCGCTGGTGAGCGAGCTAGCCGCTGAAGGAATTGCTGTCGCGGTGACGTGTCGGGATCTCAAGCTTGCTCGCCAGCCCTAAAGCCGGTGGGTAGTTCATCCGGTGACTCCCGGAAAGCTCGATCAGGCGTATCGGGCGGATGATTTATTCGATGCTCACCTCGATGACCCGGAGTTCGGTTACCGGTTATTAGTCGACCCAACCCGTGATGCGGGCCAAGTGATGGAGGTGCGGACCGCGTGGGCGATCTGCTCAGCTAACGGTTGGTTCAGTGCGTTTAGCAAGAAACGCGCTCGGGGTAAAGGTAAGAAGGCTGGGCCACCGGTCCATGACGATCATGTACGTCGACAGTTCCATGCCAAGGCCGCCAACCAGTTATGGCTCACTGACATCACCGAACATGCCACCAGTGAAGGAAAGCTGTATGTGTGTGCGGTCAAAGACGTGTTCTCCAACCGCATTGTGGGGTATTCCGACGACTCACGCATGCAGTCTAATCTCGCGGTCGGCAGCATTGATTATGGCTATTGCTAGGCGCGATGATGTAGCTGGGTGCATTCAGCATAGTGACCGTGGATCCCGATTCTGATCCAGGAAATTTGTGCTCGCCCTAGGCCGACACGGCATGGTCGCATCCATGGGAAGAGTCGGAGCAGCAGGAGACAACGCCGCTATGGAAAGCTACTTCAGCTTTCTGCAAAAGAACGTCCTAGACCGGCAAACTTGGACCACCCGCGAGGAACTACGAATCTCGATCGTAATCTGGATCGAACAGACCTGCCACCGCCGCAGAAAACAAGACTTCCTGGGCCGATTGACCCCAATCGAATTGGATACCATCCTGACAACACTAGCCAACCAGGTTGCGTGACCGAAACCGTCACCTGATCTTGCATCAGACCTGTCTAATTGACCCATGTTCTTTTGACAAAAAGCTCACGCAGAATTTTTCAATTTTGAACGTCACGATGAGATCATCGCAGTGGAAAATGCTTCAGATTGCTCGTGGCCAAAATCATCACTGAGCACAACTGCTAGGACCTCTATCAGAACCTGCCCACTCATCTCGGTGATACAATTCGCTACACGAGCTCAGGCAAAACTAGAAAACCTACAAAACAGAACTAACAGCCGCTCTATCTCATTAACCGGAGGCTGGCCGCCGTGAATTCGTGACACTGGCGTAAGTCATGGGTGCTGCTCCACCACAACTTGATTGAGAACCTTGTATTCTTTCCTTCATCGCAGGCTCAGGTTGCGGTCGTGCTTAATACCTAATGACCGTGGTCTCTGTCGATCACGGTAGTGTCGGTTCACTCGGAAGGCGAGGTGGTGGTGGTGCAACCGATGGTCTTTAAAGCGAATGGAGCGACCATCCGTGAAAGCATCGTGGCGATTCAAAGCGGCGGTGCCAATATTTCTTTGGCGGTGAACGATTCAGGCGTGCTCGTTGGGATCGTCACTGACGGTGACATACGTCGTGCACTCCTAGACGGATACGAATTGTCAGACCCAATTGATCAGTTCATTCAAAGGACACCATTCACCGTTAGCCAAAGCGTCTCTAGAACATCGGTCCTCGAGCTCATGCATGCGCGGGGTATGTCGCAGGTTCCGGTAGTAGACGAGCGTGGAACCTTGGTGGGCCTACACCTCCTGCGTGAGCTCCTAGGGCAGACTCCCCGACTAAACGTTGCTGTCATTTTGGCGGGTGGGAAGGGGTCACGGCTTATGCCGGCCACGAAAGAAGTTCCTAAGCCCATGCTCAGAGTTGCTGGAAGTCCAATCCTTGAACGGATCGTGACTCATCTTGTTGGTTTTGGCATTAAACGCATCGCGATATCGGTGGGATACTTGTACGAGCAGATTGAGGAGCACTTTGGTGACGGTGCGAAATTTGGGTGCCAAATTCTTTACCTCCGAGAAGATCCAGCCACTCCGTTAGGCACCGGTGGCCCGTTGGCAATGCTGGAGGATATTTATCCGGATTTAGGTGATTCGGTTCTTATTCTTAACGGAGACCTTGTTACGCAGTTCAACGTAGCAGACTTGCTCGAAAATCACAGGAATTCCGGT
>Ga0129324_10002050_pt1 | contig 12650 bp, 13 predicted proteins | sample CPBDNA_7_FD_96879 | JGI IMG/M metagenome (GOLD analysis project Ga0129324, IMG submission 96879) | Freshwater to marine salinity gradient microbial communities from Chesapeake Bay, USA - CPBay_Spr_15_0.2_DNA | ecosystem: Environmental > Aquatic > Marine > Coastal | place: USA: Chesapeake Bay... | reverse complement strand
TCTTTCCAGAAAATGTTTCTACATTCGCTATTTTTCTTTTTGATTTATTTGAAACTTTTCTATCATCATCTTTATACTTTAATAAAGAATAATATTTATTAGTAGTTATATATTTTTCTAAAAATATAATTTTAGTTTTTAAATCTTTTATTACTTTTATTTTTTTATCTCTAGTTTTATTACTTAAAGTAATCAAATTTAATTTTGAAATTAATTTCAATTTTATTAATTCATCAAAGATTGGATTTTTCACAACTTTATTAAATATCATTTAGTTAATAAAATAACAATTAAATATCTCATCCATCTCAGGATCATAAGCTCTATAAGGTTTAACTATGTATAAAATAATCTATTTTAAATTTTTTAATTTAGTACCAATTTTCAATAAAAAATTTCCGATATAATTTAGAAATTTACTTCCAAAAGTAATTCTTAATATCTTTCCCAATGCTTACTTTTTTTATTTGTATTATTTTGATGCTTCTTTATAAAGGTCAATTAATCTTTTTTCATTCATAGCAATCCTGGTAAATATCTACTTTTTATCCATCATACTATTTAATTTTTTAAATGCTATTGATCTTAAGAGCGGATGTATCACATGGTAAATATTATTAATTTTTTGATTCTTTTTATTTACTTTAGTTAATGAGGATCTTTTCAATGTTTCAATCAAGTTTTTAGCTCTTATTTCGCAGTCATATAATTTATCAATTTTAGAACTTAATTTTGGGAATGGATATTCTTTAACTAATAGAATTTTACCACTATCTAAATCTTTAGATAAAATAATTGTAGAGCAATAAATTTTTTTTATTGAAAGAATAGAATAATATATTGTAGTACTTCCTTTAAATGCGGGCAATTTTCCAGGATGACTATGTAAAATATTTTTTTTTTTTAAGAGAGTGGTATTTTTAATAATATCACCAGGATAACTAGAGAATATAATATTTTTTGATTTTATTTTGGATAAATAATTTGAAACTTTACTATTAATTTTTTTTGCATAAAACTTTTTTAGCTTTATTTCTTTAAAAAAAAAATCATTTTTTCTTAGTTGATTACTAAACTTATTATTTAATTTATCATCAATATAAATAATTTCCTTAGGTGGTAATTTACTTTTTTTAAGTTTGTGAAGATATACAAGAGATCGTAAGGTATTTGATATTACAATGCTAAAATCTTTAATCATGATTAAGATTCGAAATTAAATTTTTTTCAATATTAAAAAGTTTATGAACTTCTTGATAAAATAAGATATTACTATTATTTAATTTTAAAATTATACAGTCATTAATTTTTAAAATACAATTTAATTTTTGTAACTTATTTAAAGCCTTACAATTATATATCAGTAGTCCAAGAAACACATAACTATAAGATGTTGTTTCACAATTTGAAATTTTCTTATTATTTTTATCATACTTTTTTTTAAGCTGTAAGTTAATTTCAAATTTTTTATAAAAGGGAAGAATTAACTTAGATGTAAATCTTTTTTTTGAATATATTTCCTTCAGTTTTAAGAAAGTTGAGTCATTAAATTTAATAGAAATATTTTTTTTATCATTTTTTTCAATATTTGATAAGAAAAGATTTCTAGATTTTTGAAAACTTGTAATATAATTTTTTTCAAAGTATGTTGCATGTTTATACTTTATTTTAATATTTTTTTTAATTTGATTTATTGATTTTTTCATAAATTTTTTTATAAATTTTTTTTGACTTTATGTTAAAAGATTTAGAAAAGTTATTTGTAATTGTGATATCTGATTTATAAGGTTTCGGAAAACTCAAGTCCTTACCAACAACGTATTGTTTTTTAGAGTAGATATTCTTATTATTTCTTTCACTTAGTTTTTTAATAGAGACAGCAATATGTATCTGAAAATAATCCATAAATATTTTTCTGTTTTCTTTTTGATGTTTTTGAAAAATCGATAAAATTGAACAAATTACCAAATCATTTTTTTTTTCATTAACTAAACAATACTTTTGCATTCTTTTTGAATTTTTCTCTCTATCTTTCAGAGAATAACCAAGGTCTTGTGAAAAAGATTTTCTAAATTTGTCACCATCAATCAACTTTATTTTTCTTAATTTTTTATTAAATTTTTTATTTAATATTTTTGCCAAATATGTTTTTCCAGAGCCTGATTTTCCAATAATCCATATTACCATTTTAAATTTTTTTCGGTTACCTTTATGTCATTTAAATTATCAATCTCGAACCAATAGTCTTCATATTTAGTAATTTTGAATTTTATAATTTTATTTAGCAGGCATTCATTTATAAATGATGTCATATCTATTTTATTATTATTAATTTTTTTATAATACTTATACATATTTAAATATGATCTTTGTGTTAGCTTGAAAACACCCATGTACTGAAATTTAGGTTTCTTTTTATGAATTTTACCCCCTATTGATTGTAGTACATTACCTTTTGAGATTAAATTTTCAGCATCATCTGGTATATATTTTTTTTTCATTCTTTTAGACCAAAGTTGATACCACTTTGTATAAACGGGCATAATATTACCGCTCTTGTTTAGAATATTATATAAAGTATGATTAAATATTACATCTCCATAACAAACCACAATATCTTTTGAAATTTTTTTGTATGGTACAAATAAACTTTCAACCATATTTGTTGTTCTATATCTTTTATTAACCACTAATTCAAAATTGTTTTCTTTTGTAATTTTTTGGAGTAAATTTTTCTTATAACCGCCTACAATTATTCTTTTTTTAAAATAATTAAAAAAAATTAAGTTTTTTTTTAATAATGATGTGCCATTTATTTTTGTTAAACATTTGGGCTGTTGCCTAAATTTTTTGGGTAACCGTGATCCTTTACCCGCTGCTAAAACTATTAGTTGCATATATATTTTTTTAAAATTTCAATGTCAAATTTTTTAATATTTTTATTCCTTTCTGGATGCCACATAATTCCAATTATTTTATTTTTTGCAACTTTAAAACATTCTAAAGATCCATCCTCTGCAAAAGCTATAGGGACAATCCTTGAATTAAATTTATCGATAATATAATTATGAAATGAATTTACTAATATCTTTTTTTTATTGTAATAAATAGAATGACTGCCAACATGTTTTTTTTTAATAATTTTGCACCTCATTTTTTTAGCTATAAATAGTGCACCTAAGCATATTGCAATAACTGGTATATTATTTTTTTTTGCATAGTTATAATAATAGTTATTTAAATTATTTCTAATTTGATTTTTTCTGTCGTTGATTGCAGCAGGAAGATCATTTCCTCCAGATATAATCAATATGTCAAAATTACTTTTTTTCTTACTGATAAGAGTTTCTGTGGAGCAATTTATAAATACTTTATTAATGAAGGAAATTAATTTTAGCTCAATTGAAGCTTCAAATTGATTTTTATGTGTTTCAATTATTTTTGGTATTATTCCAATTTTCATCAAATTAGCTCAATTTTTTTTGATGTACAATCCATAATAACATTATTACACCTTATAATATTATTGTACATAATTTCACCTACTCCGATAATTGCAGGTAAATTTAATTCAGCACACCTTATTGACATATGTGAATTTAAACCTCCATATTTAGTTATAAGACCCTTTATATTTTTGCTGAACAAAAAATCAAATCCAGGATCTGCATTTTCTATGCATATAATACCTTCATAATTTTTAATATTTTTTTCAATTTTATATTCAATTATTTTTGAGCTTATAATTTTGTTTGAAATAAAATTTAGATCTTCAGATTTACGATGTTGAACAAAAAGGTCTTTATTTGAAGTAATTACATCTGGTAAAGCAATGTTTTTATTTAGATTATATTCTTTTTTATTTTCTCTTATATGTTTTTTTATACTCTCAATAGTTTTATAATTACTTAGATTAAAATAAAAATCTAATATTTTATCAATTTTTATGTAGGAGAGGTCTTTAGTTTTGATGTTATATTTTTTTCCAAATTTTTCTAAATTTTTAAAAATTAAATCTACACTTTTAGTAAATATAAATTTAGAGTATTCTCTCATCACAATTGAGTCTTTGATAAAATCAATCATTTCTTTTTTTGATTTGTAAATCAATGTACTAGGTATTTTATTTAACAACGAAAACTTTAATTTTTTATGATTAACTTTGTTTTTTTTTATGTTACCAAAATATTCTTTAAAATTTTCCCTATAGTTTTTATTTGTAATTTCATAGGTTCCAGGTCTTAAATGTCCATATTTTTCTAAAAATCTTTTCTTAGAAACTGTATTTAAGTCAATTTTCATTTGTGAAGTTACTGTTTCAATGCTTTCTAGAAATGATGAATACTCATCATTATTGATCATTTTATTATTATTTAATGATTTAAGTATATCCATTGCTATAAAACCACATCTTGCCAAACCAGCAAAAGGCAAGGTTCCAAATTTTTTACAATCTTCAACAAGCCAATAAATTTTATCTATTTCATACATATCAGATTTATCAATTTCAAATTGTCTAAATATTAAATGATTAATTAATTCTTTATCTTTTTTTTTTTGTTTTAAAGCTTGAAGATTAAGTTCTTCTAAAGATTTATAGAAAATTATTTTTTCTTTTTTATTAAGTATTTTTTTTAGTTCTTTTTCAATTCTTTTCTTTGTTGAGAACGTCAGACAAGTAAAAAGTATATTAAATTCTACTTTATCTTGATTTGTTTTATTGAGTCTAAATTTTTTTAAGTAATAACCTATTAATTTATTTGAAATTTTCTTACCTAGCGTCTTAGGTAACCATGAATTAAAATCAATTCTTACATCTATATATGGAGTACCAAAAAATGTAGTCATCAAATGAAATTGACTTAAGTCATTATAACCATATTTTAATCTATTCTCTGACCATACATGATTCGTGATTAATTCTTGATATAGAGATAGGGCTAGAGGTTTGGGTTTTGAACCAATAATCTCTGCCGGATTCCAATCAGGCATATTACCAAAGTATGTTGTTTCTCCAAAAAGACTAATATTCTTTTTTTTTAATTTATTAATCTTTTTTGATAATTTGTTGAACTCATTAATTCTATTGTCAGTTTGATATAGTTTTCCCTTAGGTATAATCAAATTTCTGATTTGAAGTATATAAACTTTTTTTTTATTATCTATTGCAAACTCTATATCAATATCTTCCTGATTTGTTTTTTCGATTATTTCATTTACTGTTTTTAGAAGTTGTTCAAATTTTTCATCAATTTTAAAAATATCATTTTTATAATAAATCAATGATTTAGTATTTTTAGAACCAGATGTAACTAAAGTAGAATTTGAGCCAGTACTATAATTAATGTTAATACATTTTGAGTAATCTAATAAATTCCTAGTTAAAACTACACCAGAAATTTTAATATTTTGGACCATATTTTGAACAAAGAAAATATCCTTTTGTTTTAAATTTTTTTTTGATTTAATAACTTTATGAATTTTTAAAATTAAATCTTTCTTGTTTTGAGGATTGACATTTAAAAAAGATATATATTTTCCAGCATTAGAACTATTTTCTCTATCTTCATCAATAAAAGACGATCTTATAGCGATTTTTGCATTAAATTGATTTTCTATTTTATCAATAATTTTATTTTTATTTTTTATAAAATCAGAACATTTAAATATTTCAAGATCAGGTATGATACCTTTTTTTAATTTAATTGTTTTTAGAGTTTTTGCTTTTGATTTAAATTTCATAATGTAAAATTTTTATTAATTTATTCTTAAATATACATTACTTTTTAAAAATTTTTTTTACCAACTCAAAATCTTCTTTGTCATCTATATCAATTGATTTTAAAAGGGGAAGCTTATAAACGGCAAGTTTACCATTTAAAAGAAAATTAGTTTTTTTAATATAATCAGTATTAAATATATATAGTGCAGCTATATGATCATAAGTCTTTGGTGCCATTTGTCTTGCCACAATTTTTTTTTTTGAACCATTAACTATTTGATATCTGTCATTTTTTTTTACCATAATATTAAAATAAGGGTTTTTCCAAGAGTTTCTCGCACAAAACATGCCATCATAAATATTTTTAATTTTATTAAATTTGCTTAAAAATTTTGCAAGATCTTTAGAATTTGTTAATGGGTTTGTAACCTCAATATCCAATATGTATTTAAATTTTTTTTTATAATATATTTCAGATTGGTCTAATGCATGTTTCCAAACTTTTAACTTAGATACATTAGATAAAGATAATTTTTTAGGTCTGATAAAAAAATTGTTTAACCCATATTTTTTTGAAATTTTAATAATTTTAGTACTATCTGTAGATAAACAGTTATATTTTAATTTATTCTTTAAAATTTTTTGAATAGCATAAAATATTAATGGTTTTTTATCTAGCTTTATAAAATTTTTACCTTTTAGACCTTTGCTACCTCCTCTTGCACATACAAGTGCTAAGGTATTATTAATAAGATACTTACTTTTCATTATGCATTTTAATACAAATATCTAGATCGTGCAATGCGCTGTCATAGTCATTTAAAGAAAAATCTTTCATAGCAATTCTTTCTTTAAATATCAGTATATTTTTTTTTAATAGATCTATTTGACTGTTTGAGTTTTTAAAAGTTTTAATTTTATCATCAATTAGAATTATATTTTTCACTAAATCAATTTCAAAAATTTCTTTATTTGTAATAATTTTTATATTTCTGAAAAAAAAATTACTAAACATATCTTGATAAAGTGTTCCAACCGTTTTATTTTTTGTTTCAATTATAGATACCGCAACATCTTCACAATTATAATTTTTAGAATTAGATTTAATTGTGTAAATTTTTTTAATTTTACCAAATAGTAGATTGATTAAGTTAATTTCATGAACTAACTCAAAAATAACTCCACCTCCTTTCTTGGTATTTGAAAAATAACTATCTTTACGTACACCAATTTTTCTCCACTTGTGAAAGTCATGACCAACAGAGACTTGAAAGGATTTAATTTTTAATTTTTTTAATCTTTTAATAATATATTTTATTTTTGAGTCATTTCTTAGTTGATATCCATTATGAAAAATAATTTCATTTTTTTTAATTTTTTTTCTTATATTTTGATAATTAAATTTTTTATAAAAAATAGGTTTTTCACAGTATATATGTATTTTTTGATTTATTAAAATTTTTAATATTTTTAAATGATGTGATGTTTTGTTAGCCAAAATTACAAATTCAAAAATGTTTAATTTATCTAAATTTAATAATCGATTGATTTTCAAATTTTTTTTAAAAAATTCATTATTTGTCTCTGAATAAACATAGACTAAATATTTTAAAGATTTTAATATATCAATATGCTTTTGGGCAATTGAACCAGTGCCAATCACTAAAACTTTTTTCAACATTTAATAACTAGTATTACCAGGCAGAAAAGCCACCATCTACAAAAATATCTTGACCAACAATATAATTAGAATTTTTAGAAATTAAAAATTTAATAACTGAAAATACTTGCTCTTGTGTCGCCATTTTTTTTTTGGGTATTAGATCCAAATATTTTTTTAAAAATCTTTTATTTTGATTATTAAAAACTCCAGCTGGTGAAATGATATTGAAGTTTGTATTTTCTATTGCATATTTTGTTGCTAACCATTTGGTCATACCTACAATCCCTGCCTTACTTGTGGAGTAAGATATTGATGAAAAAAAATTTTCATCTTTGTAAATGGCATGGTGTGGTCCGTGAAGAGCATACATGGTGCTTACATTAATTACTCTTTGATCAATATTTTTTTTATGATGATATTTAATAAAATTTTTACAACATAAGAAAATCCCTTTTAGATTAATTTTGATTGTTTGATCAAAAACTTCTGAGGAGAAAATATCCTTTGCTGATGTCTTTTTTGCTGCCATTTCAGTTGTAAATGCAGAATTATTTATCAAAATATCAAATGGTTTTTTTTTATTTTTAAAAAAAAATTCTTCAATACTTTTTTCATTATTTAAATCTAAATAATAAGTAAATAACTTTCCTGACTTCTTGCCATCCTTCAATCCAATATCAGCAACGTGTAATTCATTTTTTTGGCTTAATTGCTTAACAAAGTGCTTCCCGAGTACACCCGAACCTCCAATCAAACAAATTTTTTTCATATAAATTACTTTTACTTAATATTATTACACAATAGTTTAATGCTTTGAAACAGTAATTAATTTTTATGAAAATTACCTATTATTATAAAAATCTATTTTATTGCCAATATCAATCCAATTTTCGTAAATTGGATAACTATATACTTTTTTATTTCTTTTTAATTGTTGAGCGATAAAATCATTCATCATCAGTTCTTTATTTTTAACAATGTTTTTTAATATTGTTTTATCTGCAACATAAACACCCGCATTAACTAAATGATTCATGACTGGCTTTTCAATTATTTTTTTTACTTTTTCACGATTTTGTAAAATTTCCCCATAGGGCATTTGAAAAATCTTATTTTTTGCACAGATTGTCAAATCAGATGTCTTTTTGTTGTGATAATTAATTAAATTATTGTAATCGATTTCTGAAATCAAGTCTGAATTTGCAATTATAATCGGAAATATGGTTTTTTTAAAATTGATTAACGATAAGGAGCCCGCTGTACCTAAATATCTTTTTTCATCAATATAAGTAATATTAACTTTTAGATTTTTACCATTACCCAAGTATTTTTTTATTTTATATCCTAGATAGTTCACTGATATGATAAAATTCTTAAAGCCCTGGTTTCTAAAATTAGATATAATTTTTTCTATAATTGGAATTCCTTTAATTCTTAAAAGTGGTTTTGGAGTTTTTTTAGTTAAAGGTAATAATCTAGTTCCCTTACCTCCAGCCATAAGAAAAATTGTATTTTTTTTATGTTTTTTAATAATTTCGCTATATTGAAAGTCAATAATTTCCTTTTTTTTATTTAGAATAGGGATGCAAATTAAATATTCTTTTGATGTTTCAATTTTTTCTTTTTTTAATAAATATTTAGGTTTTTTGAACATGATGTTTTGAACGTTTTGATTTAGGTCAATTTTTTTACTTATTGATCTTCTAATATCTCCACTAGATACTGAGCCTAAAAGTTTATTTTTTTTATCTACTACAAAAAGTATCTTAATTTTTGATAAATTTATTTTCTTTATAGCTTCAAATATTTTTTGATCTTTGGATAGCGTTAAAGATTTAATTTTTTTTATAGAATGCATTTTTTTTTCATCAAAATTGATTTCCTTAATAGATTTATTATAAATTTTGGTGAATTGTAAAATGATTTATTTAATTTGTAGGGATTTTTTCCAGATTTTATTTTCAATTTTAAGTTATGTTTAATTATATTAACTATTTCTTTGTTGTTTGGCCTGGCATCAACCACATTATAAGGTTTAAGCCTTGATTTTTGTCTATCTCCTATATTAATTGACGGACAATTAAAAATTACTGCCTCTTTAATGCCACTTGAAGAGTTTCCTACACACGCTCCATTTTGAACTTTTCCAATGTAATACAATAACGAATGATAATTATGCTTGCCTAAATTTTTTATAACTTTTGTTTCTTTGTATTTTTTTTTAAATCTAGTAATTTTATCAATAATTGCTTGATAGCCAGGGTCAAAATTCGGATAGGTTATTAATATTTGAAATTTTAATTTATATAATTTTTCTAAAGCTTTAAAACTTTCATTTATCTCTTTTTTAAATTTATTTTTTTCAAGAATAAGTGGGTGTAGGGTAAATAAGATAAATGGTCTATTTTGTATTAAATCAAACTGTTCTATGATTTTTAAATAATTAAATTTTGGCAAATCTATAGAGTATAGAGGTGAATAACCTACATTTGAACATCTCCAATTTTCTTCTCCCATTTTGATAATTCTACTCAAAGAAAACTTATTTGAAGTCAAATGAATGTTGGATAATTTTGTGATGGCATGTCTTAAATTATCATCTAAAGCGCCTCCTTCTGTTATGTCTCCTCCTTCATAATGGATAATTGGAATTTTTCTTAAATATGCAGATACAGCAAAAGCAAAGGTTTCAAATCTATCTGAAGATAAAAAAATAATATCAGCTTTAATTTTTTTTAATTTTTTATTAATTTCTTTTTGAAGTAGATTTGAATATTCTGCAGTATCAGCAAGGGTATTAGTTTTTAACGGCATTTTAATTTTTGATAATATTTTTATATTATCTTTTTCTATCTCATGAAATGTAGTTCCAAATTTTTTATCTAGGTGAGATCCAGCAACTATTAAACCAACATTAAATTTCTTATTAGATGAAAAAATTTTTAAAAACGGTTGAATTAAAGTATATTCAGCTCTATTGGCTGAAAAGAAAATAATATTTATTTTTTTCATATATTATATTGATTTTATTTAAAATGAATTTTTTTTATTTGTGTATTTTTTTTAATATTTCTTTTAATTTTTTTTCCCAACAATGAATGGTATTCTTCTGCTCTATAATCTCCACTTCCAGGTCTTCTAACCCAAATATTATGTTTATTTAAGATGTCTCCTTTTTTAATATTTGAATTACTCACCACTGAAGCAAAAGCAAAATTCGCTGTTTTTTTTTCTCTTAAAATAGGCTTTATACCTCCTGGCATTGCTTTGTGAATTAAACCTACTCCCTTTAGTAATTCTGACATCTGTTTAGTGTTAACTGAAGCAGATATATCTGGTCCTTTCCTTGAGCTTTTATCAATAAAATGTTTTTCAATTATTGATGCACCCAAAGCAATAGCCGCATAAGACGTATAATTGTCTCCCGTGTGATCTGATAACCCTATTACTGTATTTGGAAATATTTTTTTTAATTCAATTAAAGCATTTAAACGTACCTCGCTATGTAGTGTAGGATATAAATTTGTAGTATGAAGGATGGCGTGCTGTACTTTTCTTTTTTTTAAAATTTTAATAGCTTTATTTATAGAATTTACATTGTTCATCCCAGTACTAATAATTATCGGCTTTCCAAATGAAGCTATGTAATCAACTAATGGGTAATTATTGCATTCTCCACTACCTATCTTAAAGGCTTTAACTTTGAACTTTATTAATCTATCAACAGCTTTTCTTGAAAAAGGTGTGCTTAAAAAAATTGCTCCCTTTTTTTCTATATACTTCTTTAATTGTAATTCATCTATTTCGTTTAATGAGCATTCCTCAATTAAATCATAAATATTTTTATTTGCATTTATGGGTATAATTTTTTTTGCTTCTAGACTCATTTCATCATCTGGAATGTGAGTTTGGTGTTTAATTATTTCAGCACCAGCTTTTATAGCATCATCAACAATTTTTTTTGCTAATTTTAAACTTCCATTATGATTAATTCCTAATTCAAATATAACGAGGGGTTTAAAGTGTGGCCCAATTTTTCTGGCACCAATTTTAATAAAGCTTAACCTCTTCATTAAATATTATAATTTTTTATATTTGTATATTTTTTAAGATTTTCTTCCTTTTTAAACCACTCATATGTTTCATTTAAAGCTTTTTTAAAACCATTTAAGTTTTTATATTTTGGAGACCACTTATTACTTTTAAAAAGTTTTTTATTAGAGCCCCTTAAATCAAATACATCTGCTGATCTTAATCTTTTTTTCGATACAAGAATTTTTGGATTCTTTTTTGAAATATAAACTAAATTGCTAATTATACTTTTAATTGAAAATGATTTTCCAGTACAAATATTATATACTTGGCCTGGTTTACATGACTTTTTCAGTAAACTAATTAAACCATCAATAGTATCCATGACGTAAACAAAATCTCTGCTGGTTTTAAAATTTCCAATTTTAACAAAGTTATTTTTATTATTTAACGATATAAATTGAGTAATTAGCGTGGGTATTACCGCTCTAAGAGATTGCCTTGGACCAAAAGTATTAAATGGTCTAGCAACAACAATTGGGAGTCCTGTAGCTTTTTGCATTGATATAGCCAAATTATCTGAAGCAATCTTTGTAGCAGCATAGGGTGACTCTGAAACGGTAACTGTTTCTTCGGTTAAAATATTTTTATTTTTAACTAAGTTGTTTCCATAAACTTCACTCGAGGAAATTTGTATTATTTTCTTTATTTTTTTCTTACTTAAAGAGGCAGCTCTAAATACATTTAGAGCTCCTAAGATATTGGTGTCGATAAAAGTTTGTGGGTTTTTAAATGAGTAAGGAACAGAAATACTTGCAGCAAGATTAAAAACATAATCACTGTTTTCTAATGCATTTAGGACAGAATCAAAATCGGTTACGTCCCCATAAATTACTCTAAGATTTTTATCTGAAATATTTTCCAGCCAACCTTTATTCTGCCTAGAATTATATCTAATTAATGCATTAACCTTATATCCCTTTTTCAACAATGCCTCGCAAAGATGCGATCCTATAAAACCGGCTGCTCCTGTAACTAGAACTTTCATGACTATTATATATATAACTTATAAAGCTAATAGGGTATTTAATTTATAATCAAATTATCTTTATTTAAAATTTTTTTCAGTGCATAAATCAAGCCAATTGAGCTATTAGTACTGGTCAGCTACACGCATTACTGCGCTTCCACATCCAGCCTATCAACGTGGTGGTCTACCACGGCTCTATAGGA
>Ga0129324_10002049_pt1 | contig 12660 bp, 9 predicted proteins | sample CPBDNA_7_FD_96879 | JGI IMG/M metagenome (GOLD analysis project Ga0129324, IMG submission 96879) | Freshwater to marine salinity gradient microbial communities from Chesapeake Bay, USA - CPBay_Spr_15_0.2_DNA | ecosystem: Environmental > Aquatic > Marine > Coastal | place: USA: Chesapeake Bay... | reverse complement strand
ATTTGTGTTCAAATTTGTAAAAAAGGGAGAGAGACAAAATTTTTTTAGAAATAAAATTATAAAAAAAATTAACAAAAATAAATAATAACTAATTAATACTAAAATAAAATAAAATAAATAATAATAATAATAATTAATAAATTGAATAGTAAAAATAAGTATATACATTTATTAACAATAATAAAATATAAATTTGAAAATTAATAGTATATTTGTAGTATATTTGTAGTATATTTGTAGTATGTTAATTGTATGTTAATTGTATTTTAGTAAGATTTTAGTAGTATTTAAGTAGTATTTTTGTAGTATATTTATACATATATTGTGTAAATATATTATTATATATTACATTATATTATGTATAATTATATATATAACAAACATTATTAGTCATTATTTAGTGTTCAAATTTGTAAAAAAGGGAGAGAGCAAAATTTATTTTAAAAATAAATTAAATAAATTAAATAAATTAAATAATAAAATAAATATTATTGTTTTCATATTTGTAATAAATTTGAAAACAATATTTTGAACACTTTTAGAAATATAACTTAAAATATTGTATTTAGGTATAACAAATATACTATAAATAATACAAAAAAACTAAACTGCATACGTATTACATACTACAAAATTGTTACATTTATAAAAATATTGTTCAAAATAATATATAAATAATATAAATACATTAATATATTATATTTTATAATTCAACAAAATAAAATACAATTAATTAAATTTAAAAAAATATTATTAATATATAATAAATATAAAATAATACATAAAATGTCAAATAAAGTTTGTCCTAAATGTAATGTTGATTTTAAATATATATCTGTTTTAAAAAGACATTTAGAAAATTCTGTTAGATGTAGTGCCAATGATAATTATATTAATAATACTATTAATAATATAAATACAAATAGTAATACAGATACTCATTTATTTACTTGTAATGATTGTAATAAAAATTTTAAATATAAAACATCAATTTATAGACATAAATCAATATCAAAATGTGCAATAAATAAAGCAAATATAATAAATCAAAATATACAAGAACAACAAAATAATAATACTATCCCAACAACATCAAATTCCGCTTCTGCAACACCAACTCCTCAACCAATTACCCAATCACAAACTAATATAAATACTAATACAAATAGTCATAATACAAATAATACAATAATAAATAATAATAATAATACAATAATACAACATATAAATCCATTTGGTTTTGAAGATGTAAGAACTATACCAATTAGTGAAATGAAAGCAATTTTAAATTCTGGAACAGAAGCTGGATTACATATTATTAAAGCAATTTATAATAAGATAGAAAACAAAAATTTCTATAAACCAAACATATCACGGTCGGAAGTAGCTTGTTTAAATGAAGATTTAAAATTAACAATATATAAAAGTAGAGAATTTGCAGATGCTTTCTTTGATAGATGTATAGCATTACTACATCATATGTTATATTTATGTAAACACGAATTCACATCAACAAGTATAAAATATATATATGATAATATTGAATATATTGAATCCACTATGAGAACAGAAATATATGAAAAGAAATTACAAAGTATTATAGAATCGGAATTTAGAAATAATAATCTGGATACTAAAGATAGAATAAAAAATTTTATAAAAAAGATTAAAGAAGAGACAGATAGTAAAGATAATTCTCTATTACAAATTAAAAATACTTTAGATTTAAAAGAAGAAAAAAATAATGAATATAAGAAATCTATTACAACTTTAGAATTAAATAATTTATTTGGTGATCCTAAAGTAATATTAGGATTAAAAAAAGAAGAGATAATTTTAAATTTAAGAATTTCCAGATTTGAAGAAAGTATGTTTTATAACTTCTGGATAGAGAGATTAAATAATATTAAAAAATATGTGATGAATAATAAAACATCAAAAATTGGAGATATTATAAATTTAAAACAAGAAGAAAACAAAATAATGAGTATGTTAGAAATTATAAACAAACGTGTCGATAATAATAGAGGAGATGATTATTTAGATCTAAACATAAATAATGAATTTAGACTTGACTAGTTACGAGGGCTGAAGCCCCTCGAGCTCCCTTGTTTCTATATTATTTATGGTGGTAGTAAAAAACAAAGATTTATTCATATTTATTTTTATTATTTTTAAAATTTTTAAGTTTTTAAAATTTTTTAACTTTTTATATATTACTTAATAATAGTAATAAATTACTAAATAAGAATGAAACATAATACTAAAAGTAAAAGTAAAAGTAAAAGTAAAAGTAAACTAAGTAAACTAAGTAAACTAAGTAAAAAAAATCAACAACATCTTAAATATTGTTGTCCTGATAGTAAAGTAAAAACACAATGTGTAAAATTAAATACTAAATTAAATATAAATTTAACAAAGAAGAATAGTAATAATACTCATAAATCTCCAAAGTATGCCATTACTACTTTAATATTTGGTGGTGATGCATATCTTCCAGGCATTCTTCTTTTAGGTTCCAGCATTCGTAAAGTAATGCCTAAAGACTATGAAAAATATATTACTCTTTGTTGTATGGTAACGAATGATGTATCACCAGAAGCCAGAGAAATCATATCTAAAATCTATGACCGAGTTATAGATGTAGATTATTTGCAAATCCCTCCACATTTAATTAAACATAAAAATCCAAATATACAAAAGATTTATTCAAAAACCTTTACTAAATTACGTATCTTTGAAATGACAGAATATGATAAGGTATTGTTTCTGGATGCTGATATGTTAGTTCTTAAGAAAGATTTTTTTAGTTTATTTAATCTGAATACACCAGCTGCTGTTTTTATGGGTAAATTAAGTAATGACCCTCGTGATAAATATTTTAAAGAATTTAAAGAAAATGGTAAATTATTTAAGCAATTTCAAACTAAATATTGTCATTGGCAAAATAATAATAAGAAAAAAAGTGGTCCTGAAAACATATTACACGGTAATCTTATACCTTATGATAAAAAATATGAAAATGAAAATACCAGTAATGGTATGAATATTGAAACTTCTGTATTACTTATTAAACCCAGTAAATTTATGAATAATGAAATAGGTAAATATTTACAAAATATAAGACAAAAACAAATTAAAATGAGTGGAGATACAGAAATGGTAAGTCGTATGTTTAAAGATAAACTTTATGCTATTGAGCCGCGTTTCTTTGGAAGATGGGTCAATCCAGAAAAGCATCCAGAGTTAGTTGTATTAGATTTATATGGTAATCAGGGAAAACCTTGGGATACTACACAATTTAAAGAGTTAACTAAATATAGTAGTGTTGGTGATGTATCTTATTGGTGGGATACTTATAAATCTGTTTATGAAAATGAGTATAAAAAATGGAATAATAAGATGTTAGATATATTATATAATATATTATATGATATAAATTACAAAAAACAAAGAAATTAAAAAAAAACAATTTGTTGATAATATTTATGATATATATATATATATATATATATAATATGAAAATTATTTTATACCCTCAAAGATTTAAAATTTGACAAAAAATAATTAAATTACAATTTTTTGTGTATTTTGTTTATATTTTTGTGCATATTTATTATTCTTATTTTTTAATTTTATATTAATTTTACTTTTATTATTATTTCTTTAATATATAATAATATAAATATCAAATATTATTATATATTATTATATATTAAAGAAATAATAATAAATGACTAATACTAAAAAAAATATATCCAGATATAAAACAATAAATAAAAATAAAAAACAATATCACACACATTATAAATATACTAAAAAACATATTAATTCTACAACTAAACACAAAACATTACGTATTATATATTCTAATTCTCCAGGGTTACAAAATGATGCTAATATATATAAAAATGAGTTTATTAAACAAGGATATAAAATAGACTTTAAATTAATAGACTCTATAAATTATATTAACAAATGGAAAAATGAACCTTATTATGATGTCAATTTGTTTCTGGAGAGCTTACCATTTAAATGTAACATAATGTTTCCTTCTAAAACTAATATTTTTATGCCAAATAATGAATTATTTATTGATACTAATGAAGATAATAAAAAAAAAAGTAAATATAATAGATATGAAGAATTAAAAAGTATAGATTTTATATTATGTAAAACACAACTATGTTATAAATTCTTCAATTTTATTAAAACTGAAAATAAAAAGTCAAGGAACTATAAATATCAAAATATTTATACTAAATTTACATCGAGTATTGATGATAAACTTAAAGTAATTGTTGATAGTAATAGTAATGCATTTAAACAAGACCCTAATCTATTTATACATTTAGCAGGTAAATCACATATGAAAAATACACCAGAACTAATTTTATGTTGGATACAAAATAAAGGATTTTTAGATATTGATCCAGATATAAAATTAGTTATTACTTGTTATGGACATTGTTATACATCTTTATATATTTCATTAAAACATTGGCATAAATATGATTTAAAAAAAAATCCTGATCTTAGTATAAATAATAAAACAAACATTGCTACTTATAAAAATATGACAATATATTTCAAACCTATTGAACCATTATCACTTTATAATGATATCATTAGTTCTGCTTCTGTTTCTATTTGTATAAGTAATAAAGAAGGCTATGGTCATTATATTAATGAATCAAGATATTTAAAAAAATTTATTATTACTATAGATTATCCACCAATGAATGAATTGGTAAAAGATAAAAACGATAAAGATGATAAGCTTAGAGAAGGTAATGGTATCTTATTAAAGAAAAGAACTAAATTTAGTAAACAAACTTATAAAGAAACTAAATTTAATTTTTATGAAGCATATCCAGATATGAATGAATTACGTGATAGTATTATCTGGTGTATTAAACATAAACATGAATTGAGACCATATGGTGAAAATAGTAGAAAAATGTTTCTGGATGATAAAAAATATTTTGAAAATAGTATGGAAAAATTTATTGGGAGTAAGTTATAAATTATATAAATTATAGAAGATATAGAAATAATAATAATACAAACTATATATGTAAAATTGTAATAAATTGTTTTTTAAATTCTGTATAAAATCCAATCCTGTTGTAATTTTTTAAGAGAATTAAAACCTAATTGTCTTTTTTTTTTCTTGAGACATTTTTAATATTCTATTTATACCATTATATAAATTATTAAAATTTAATAGTTTTATCATAAATATTATGATTTTTCCACATTTTTGAATAATGTGAATTACTTAAACTTTTAGTTATATCAGTTGTTGATAAACCTTCTAAAATTATTTTATTTTTATATATAATTATTTGTTTAGATATATTTTTAAATTTAATTAAACTAAAAAATAATTTTATTTCTTTATAAGAGTGTTTTTTTAAATAATAATTTCCAAATAATGCTGGACCAGTTGGTCCTACAGTTAAAAGACCATAATAATCAGTTTTAACATTTATAACAATTTGATTTATAATTTGCAATAATAGTGTATTTTTTTTGTGTGTAATTATAAATCCGTTAAATATACCAAATGCTCTCTCTGGAACATCAAATACAAAATATGATTTATCAACTAAATTTATTAATTTAAAATTATTTACTGGCTTAAATTTAACATCAATATATATTCCTCCATATATATATAATATACAATATCTAAATAAATCTATTTTGTATGCTTTTGGTATTAAAGCTAAATATGCATTTAATACATCTTTGTCAAAATTATTTTTTATAAATTCTTGTATTTGTTCTTCATTATATAAATAATGATTAAATTCATAATTAATTTTTTTTATCATATTAATTGCATTTTTATATTCTTGTGATATTTCTTCACCAATCCATGCTTGATATATATTTAATGGAATAAATGTGTTTTTAATAGATAAATTACTTTTGATAGATAAATTATTTTTGATAGATAAAGTTTTTTTATTATTTATTTTACTAATTTTATTAGGTATTATAACTATATTTTTATGATAATATTGATGAATATTATTATAAAATAATAAATTAAATTTTGAATTAAATATAGAATTATCTTTTGTAATATTTTGTTGTATAGTAAAATTTGAATTTTTTATTTTAAAATTATTACTATTTATTATATTTGTAAAATTTTTTTCAAATAAATTATTATTATTTACTAAATCATTTAATGAATTATTTATTATTTTTTGTTTATCTTCATCAGACATTTCTAATATAGTATTAATTCCATTATATAAATTATTAATTGTTGTATTATATGTATCAAAATTTATTTTTTTAGATTTATATTGATTTTGTATATTAGATAATATTTTACTTAATTTAAGTCCTTTTGATGCATTAATCAATATTCCATTATTTTTATTAATTATTTCATTCATTGAAGGTGCATCTAATGTTAAAACAATAGATTTTGATTTTATACCATTAATAATATTAAAGCACACATTTTCAAAATTACTTGGACATAAATGAGTTTGTGAAATATTTTGTAAATAATTTATAATATTTGTGTCTAGTGTTTCATCACTACATAAATATACATTATCAACATTATAAAACTTAGGTAATTTTATATTATTAGGACAATTTAGCGTAATAAAATCTGGTAATTCTACATATTTTGATTTTAAAGATTTCCAATAGTTAAATAAATTTTCATTAGAATATTCAAAATTTTTATATTTTATAAATTTATTTTTATATATTAATTTTATTTGCATAGAAATATTATTATTAATAATTTTATTATTGGCAATTATTATCAATGGAAAATTTATTTTTTTATTAATCCAAGTTTCAATAATTAATTTAGTACCTTTTAAAGGACTACTATATCCATTATGAAAAAATAAATTCTGTATTTTATTTATATTTTTATTTTTATTTATATTTTTTTCATTATTAATAAAATTAAAACCTACATAATGTCCTTTTATACCTATTTTATTATAATTTAATACATCTATATGACTTTTAAATAAAGGTATTATTGTTTTATCTATTAATCTATTTATTTCATATTCTGTAATATATTCATTATTAATAAAAATATATGATTTGTCAGCTTTAAAATAATCTGTAGGAAAAATAAAACATACACTATTCATAAATATTTGTATATTAACATTATTAAATATTAGATAATTTTGAAAATTTTGTATTTTTTTAAAATATACAATTGTAATAAAACCTCCTAAATTTTCTAATATTTTTTTTATATTTAACATTTCATCTATAAAATTATCATCTTCAATTATAATTCTACCTGTAAATTTGTATTTATTTTTATTTTTATTTGTTTGAGTATATTTATTTTTTTTTGTTCTAGACATTTTTTTTGTTTTAGACATTTTTTTTGTTTTAGACATTTTTTTTATTTTAGACATATTTGATTATATTATATTTATTATATAATAAGATAAAAAAATAGCAAATATAGTATTTCTAACAAAAATTGATTTAATTAAAATATAGATATGTTTAGTGTGCTTATAAATATTACTATTATAGTTATTAATGGTCTGTCCATACTAACGTATGATTAATGACTATGTTAGTAATATTTATAAACATAAAATAATAAAAATATTTATATCTTTATTATTTTTTTATTTTTTTTTTGTCTTTATAAAACTAAATACTAAATACTAAATACTAAATACTAAATATTAAAAAAAATGGTAAAAATTATATTTCTAACAAAAATTGATTTTATAAAAATACAATTATGTTTATTGTTCTTACGAGTATTACTATATATTTATTAACTATGTCCGCCACTTTCATCCTTTAATTAATAAATATATAGTAATACTCATAAGAATAAAAATAGTAAAGTTATTTATAACTCTATTATTTTTTTATGTTTTTTTATTTTTTTTATTTTTGGTAAATATAAAAATTGAATATAAAACTAATAACTATAACTATAAATATAAATATAACTATAAATATAACTATAAATATAACTATAAATATAACTATAAATATAAGTATAATTATAGATATAAATATAATAATTAGTATAATTATAAATATAAGTATAATTATATTCTAAAATGTCAGTAATTAATACAAATTCGAATAAAACATATCAAGAAATTGAACTTATATTAACTAAAATATCAAATGAATTAGATACTAAAGTATTGAATTCTATTACCCAGACAGATATGTATAATAAAACCTATATGTATACATTAAATCGTTATAGAAATATGATACTAACTGAAGCAAAAAAACATACTATTGAAACTAAATATGTAGATTTATACTTATTAAATATGATGAAAACTCATTATTTTCCAGATTTACAAAAGACCTGCGAACATATAGCTGCAATCCCTCTTATAGAACAAAAAACACCTGAATGGTTTAAACAACGTGAAACAATGATATCAGCAAGTGATGCTGGTTATTTTTTAAAAACGTGTGGTGTATCGCGAGCTATAAGTTCTCTTAAAATTAAAGTTGGTCTTAAATCATATGTTAATTCAAATTGTCCTCCATTAATGCATGGTAATACATATGAAGATGTTTCCAGAGCCATTTATGAGTCTCGCAATAGTGTATCTGTTACTGAATATGGTATAGTTACATCACCAACTCATTTTATTGGTGCAAGTCCAGATGGTATTATTACTGCTTGTCATAAAGATACATATGAATGTCAATCAAAATATGGTCGGTTGCTTGAAATTAAAAATCCTTATAGCCGTGAGATTGATACTACTGTTAAACCTGAATATATGGTGCAAATTTTACAACAACAATATACTATGCAAATACCAATATGTGATTTTGTAGAAACAACTATAGTTGATATTAATTGTAATACATATACATCTAATAATAAACCATATACAAATCTTGCTGAAATGTTAGCTGATAAATTAGATATGAGTAATCCGACTTGGGAAAAGCGTGTTAAAAATAAAAACATTCCTGTTGAAAATCTAAATAAATTTGGTAATGAAAAAGGTTTAGTTGTTTGGTATCAAAAGAAAATATCATTTAGCGATATTCGTAATAAGTTTATTTTATATCCTTTAAATGCTATATATGATACTGAAACTATTGAAAAATGGATTGTTGATAAAACTGGAGAGAACTTTACTGATGGTTTTCAATTTATAACAACTAAATATTGGAGACTTGATGTTTATAGTGAAAAAACTGTTGTCTACGACCAAGCTTTATTTGAAGGTAATTATATTCCAAGATTAGGAGCAGTTTGGAATATTATTGCAAAATGTAAAGATATGGGATTAAAAGGTTATATTAATGAAGTAGAAACTTATATTGATGATTTAGAAAATCAAAAAGATGGACCATTTTATAATGAAAATAAAAGAAAGAAAAAGGTTAAGCTATCAAATAGTAATTTAAATACATATAATCCATCAAATAGTATTGAACTGGATTTTTAGATAGTTATATTTTTATAAATTTATATGTCTGTAATACAAAACTAACTAATGATAATGTGGGAAGTCTATTTAACATTCTATTTATAAATGTTTTTTTAACATCTGTTTCTGGAATAGGCATTGGAATAGGTATAGGATTAATTTCTTTATTATTTTCTTGTAATTTTATTAAACTATCAACATTAATTAGTTTTGACCATTCTGTAATACTATATTTATTTGACATAGATAAATTACAATTACCACATATTGGTTTTAGATTATCAAGTGCAAGTGTTCCTCCTTTTGATTCAGGTATATCATGACCTACTTGAAAATTAAATACATTTATATTATTATTACACCAAGATACATAACATTTATGTGAAAATATTTCACCATTATAAGTAGTCCAAACAAGTTCTCTTATACGTTTAGGTATAGTTTCTTTAGGTATACTTATATTTTTAGGTATATTAGGTATTTTTTTTACTATAGGTTTAGATTTAGGTTTTGATTTTGGTTTTGATTTTTGTTTATATTTTAAATTATTAAATATTATTTTAGAAATGTTTTTTTGTTTAGTATTATTATTTTTATTATTATATTTAGTATTTGTAGTGCATATTTTTACTGGTAAGTTAAATATATTACTAATATTAGTAATATTATTAATATATTTATTATTATATCTAAAAAGTTTATTCATTTTACATAATAAATATTTTTATTTTTTTAAATAAATAATTATAATAAAAAAGATAATTATAATAAAAATTAAATCTAATTAAATAATAATAAATAAAAAATATAAATAAAATCATTAATAAATAATTATATAATTATAAAATGCCTTCTAATAATAATAAAAAATCTATATCAAATAAGACCTCAAATTCAGGTGGGTCTTCAAATACAAACTGGGGTATGCTTGGTTTTGTATCTTTAGCTATTATTTTATTTGTAGCTTATTATTTTGCGTATAAAAGTAATCGTGAAGCATTTAAAAATGATGATAGTAGTTCTTCTACAGCTTCACCTAATTTAAGTGTTTCCTCTGGTGAAAAAGTAGTTGCTCTTTTTTATGCTGATTGGTGTCCTCATTGTGTAGATTTTAAACCTCACTATAAAAAAGCAATGTCTGAGTTAAATGGTAAAAAATATAAAGGTAAAACTCTTCGTTTTATTATGGTAGATTGTGATAAATATAAATCTCTTGCATCACAAAATGATGTTAGTGGTTTTCCAACTGTTAAAATACTTAATGATGATAAGTCAAGTGATGAATACAGTGGTGACCGTTCATATGAAGGTCTTTCATCTTATTTTGCATAAATTAATAATTTAATTATATTTTAATTATATTTTAATTCATTTTTTGTTATATTATAAGCAATATCAATAATATTATTTATATCATCGTGTGTTGCATTTAATTTAATAAATGTCATAATATCACAAGGTATTTCTATTGAAATTATTTTATATTTTTTTTTATAACTATTTTCTAATTCTTTTTTTTTACTAATAATACTTTTAGATAATGTTTGTGTTATTAAATTTATATATTGTGATAATGCAATTGATTTATAATTATCTTTATTTATTATATGACTTTTATTAATTAAATAAAAACCTATTATAGACCAAGAATTATCTTGTATTTCTTGTATTTCTTGTATTTCTTGTATTTCTTGTATTTCTTGTATTTCTTGTATTTCTTGTATTTCTTGTATTTCTTGTATTTCTTTATTATCAATTGTATTATCTTTTTCTGGAGTATCTTTATTATCACTTGTAATATCAGTAATATCTATTATACTTTCAATAGGTAAATTATCTAATAAACCACCATCACAATAAATATCATCTCCTATAACTATAGGTTCAAATATAAATGGTATTGCAAGAGATGCACTAATTGCAAGTGAAATAGGTATATTTGGTGTTACTTCATAATTTAATACTTCAAATTTAGATTTTGTAAGATTTGTAACACCTATTTGTAATTTTATATTATATTGTTCTTGTATTTGTAAAAATGTTATATTTTCATTACCTGTTTGGTCTTTTATACATTTTTTTAAAAATAAATTTAATTTTTTTCCTGATTCAAATCCTTTTGTATTTATAAAATTTAAAATGGAATCTACATTAATATTTAAATAATCTTTGAATACCATAGATTTAACAATAGTTTCAAGTTGTTCAGATTTATATCCTATAGCAAGTAATGAACCAAAAATAGCACCTGCACTACAACCTGTAATACTTTTTATATTAGATAATGTATTTGTATCTTCAAAATATTTAAATAAACCAATATAACTAATTCCTAATAAACCTCCTCCAGATAATACTAAATGTTTTATATAGGTATGTTCCATTTTTAAAGCTTAATAGTTATATAGTTATATAGTTATATACTTATATACTTATATACTTATATACTTATTTACTTATTTAATATATAATACCGTATTTTTATATTCATAATAAATAATAAAATTTAAAACATAATAAAATTAAAAAAATAATAAAACAAAATAATATAAAGTAATATAAAATATATTAAAATCTATACTATTTACATATTAGCAGCACTATTTAATACTTTACCTCCACCAGGAATAGCTTGTCTCATACCAGTTGGTGTAGGTTCCATATCACCTAAATAATTAAAATTATCAAGAGGAGAGGCACATTGATTTGGGTTTTGTGCCGAAGGCCACGCACTTGGTAATTTAGCACAATCACTTTCTGGGTGATCATAAGTATAGAAATTGCGACCAGTTCCAAGACCATTAACATCATTCATAACCATCTTGCCAATACGACCATCAGTTACAAATTTATATTGTTCTGGAAGCATAGTGCCATTTTCAAAACCTTCTTTAGATTCGGTAATGGGACAAGGTCCACAGCAATTTAATTTACAGGCAATTTGACGTTGACGATCCATTAATGAGTCAGCATTTTCTTGAAGAAAAACACGATAGTGAAGAGAATTACTAATATTATTATCAGCTCGAATTAAATCATTAATAAAATTGCTTGGACGATAATCTGTAAAATGACGACCATCAGCCATACGAGGGGGGCATTGAAAATGTTTATTATCACTTGTTTTAAAACAACTATCCATTTTAATTTTATATATTATATATTATTTATATATTATTTATATTTTATTTATATATTATTTATATATTAT
>Ga0129324_10002046_pt1 | contig 12681 bp, 16 predicted proteins | sample CPBDNA_7_FD_96879 | JGI IMG/M metagenome (GOLD analysis project Ga0129324, IMG submission 96879) | Freshwater to marine salinity gradient microbial communities from Chesapeake Bay, USA - CPBay_Spr_15_0.2_DNA | ecosystem: Environmental > Aquatic > Marine > Coastal | place: USA: Chesapeake Bay... | reverse complement strand
TAATGGCCGATGCTTCATCGAACCACTCCAAACATCTGCTTGACCTTTACCTGACCTGGTTCAATTCGGGCAACCCGGCGGCAGGCACTATCAAGATCAGGCGCTCACACATTGAAACCCTGATGAATCACTTCCCTGACCTGACCACGGTGACTGAAGACGACCTCATTGCCCACTTGTCTAAGGCGTCATGGCTGCCCCAAACCCGCAAGTCACACCGTTCAAGTGTTCGCAGCTTCTATGGGTGGGCCTACCGTTACAACCACATCACGCCTGACCCCAGCCTGAACCTGCGCCCGATCCGCACACCTGTGACCCGACCGCGCCCGACGCCCGAAATCAACGTCAAGCGCGCCATCATGTCGGCCAATGAAACAGAACTGGTGCTGGTATTGCTGGCAGGATATGCCGGGCTGCGCCGCATTGAGATAGCCAACTTACGCCAAAGCGATGTGACCGACTGCCTGCACATCACCGGCAAGGGTGGGCGTCAACGCCGTATCCCGATCCACCCGGTATTGATTGAGCCACTGCGGGCACAAATGGCGCGCCACCGTAACAGCCAATGGGTATTCCCCAGCCGCTTGCAGCCCGAGTTGGATCGCCCCGTGTCTGGCGATTGGGTCAGCAAGACACTCAAGCGCCTCCTCGGTGGGGAACTGACAGCGCACACGCTGCGCCACCGCTTCGCAACCAAGGCATACCAGGGGTCAAAGGACATACGCGCAGTGCAGGAATTGCTAGGTCACTCCAGCCCCGCCACGACCGCCGTCTATACCTTGATTGAGGACGATGCCTTGGCCGCTGCCGTGAGCATGATTGCCTGACACCGTACGCTTTTCGGTACGTCAAGTGCGACTTTTGGCGAGGTGCTGGTGCGACTTTTGGAGTGTCCCGACAATAGGAGAACGCCCCCCAACCGTCCAAAGACAGTCAGGGGGCGTTCAGCCAGCGCGAAGGGGTCGCCAGCCTCAGGGGTCAAGTCTTTATTCCTCGTCGTCGGTGTAGTAATCCTCAGACTCTGGCTCGCTGGCGCGCTCAATGTAGGCGGCAAACCCAATGGGGTGTGGTTCGGGCGCAGACGCTGGCGCTGATGATTCAATGATTGCCAGGTAGATGCTGCTCATTGATTTCAGCAGCTCTTTGACTTCGCGTTTGCTGTAATCGCAGTCCGTGACTTTGACGCTGAGGTCACCAACGGTGATGTTGATTTTCATGGTGTGCCCAAGTCTTGAGCCAGTTGCAAGTACGCCCGTGCATCAAGATAGTTGTCGTCCTTACGCCCCGCCGCCATGCGTGAAATCTTCACCAGCGACATGCACACACACACTTGCTCCACCGTGATCGTGGTGCCAAGGTATGCACTCCACAGGTCAGCGGTGCGTTGCAGGTTCACCCCTGCCGCGCCGTAGTCTTTGCCGCGCTCGGTGATGATGTCCATTAGCAAGCCCTCGTTTGACCGTTGCCAAGCACTTTGTTGAACACACCGCAGACACACAGCGCCTTTGGCCATGCACTTGACCGCGCATAGATCACGCCCACCGGGGTCAGGTCAGAGCTGCCGCACGAATGGCAGGTGGTCATGTTGCCGTTAAACAAACCGGCGTGAACGCCTTTAACCCACCCACCTTGTGCCAGCAGTAAATAAAGTTTCTCAGTGACAACAACGTCACGAATGTTGTACTGCTTAAACTTTGCCCACGCCGCCGGATCATTTGCCAGCACTTGCTTCCACAACTCCATGCCGCCAGTTTCTAACTTGGTGGGCAGCCCAACAGCCTGGGTGACGTAGCCAAGTTTGTTGGAAAGGAATTTGAAGTTGGCGCGGTTGATTCTCAGCAAGTCAATGTCAACGAAAGGTGAGACAGGGCCAAGGCCGGCAAGTAGGAACTCACGGTTCATGTGCTTGGTATCAAAACCGATACCGTTATAGGAGACAACAATGTCGGCTTCATTGAGCAACCGCCAAGCCTGCTCAATCATGTCCTCACGGGTGGTGTGAAACTCTGAGTAAAACTCAGTCTGCTTTTTGTCCAACCACTTAGCAGCAAAACACAACACGCGTGATGGCTCAATGATTTGATTTATGCTGTGGTTTTGATTCCAAAGACTGAATCCGTACAGAATCGCCGGGCTTGTCTCCAAATCCCAAATCAGCACCTTGGGTTTTTTTGCTAATTCTGCAAGTCTTTGCGCGAGCATAGGCACATCCCTCTTCGATGTCGGCCAATCGGCGTATCACTTATTTCGTGGCCTTCCTCAACCAAGACCCGCCAAATTGTGCGCGACTCAATGGATTCATCTGCCAATGCAGCCTCTAACGCTGCGCGGTCATCCTCGGTCATAAACGAAAGCAGCAACCCCACCGTGCAAGGTGGGCCTTTGCGCGCCGTCTTTGCCTGAGTGAACTTGGCCGCTAAAGCCATTACAGAATCCCTTTAGGGTGCGCCTTTACAAACGCACGGATTTCCCGTTCAGCCTTAGCGCTGTCCTTACGATTACGCCGGGCAATCCCGACAACTTGATGCCACCAGTCGAGATCCTGCTTCACATCAGGTTTGCGCGTAGTCCAATCACGGTGACGAATCACCCGCGACACAGGCAATGACTTCCACGTTGGCCGCATAGCGTTAAGCAACGCCGCTGTGAGCAACGCTGTGCTGACAACTTGCTCAATGTTGATTGCACCCACGCCCTTGCCGATGATCGCCGTGGTGCCCATTGATTCAATCTCAATGCCGTACAGGTAGCGGTTGCCCTGATCCTTGGGGATGGTCACGAAACGATTGAACTTGTACGCGCCACCCTTGCCGGCGTGGTAAGCGCCAACGCCGGAAACAACTTGCACCGTGCCGTCACGCTGCACAAGGAAGTGACAGGCGCGAACAGGGGCGTATGGGTTTGTGTTGACAATGTAGTTGAGCGAGTTTGTGCCGGCGGTGTGATGTAGCAACACGCCCTTAAAATCGCTGGTGCCGTTGTAGGGGTCAATGCTGGGAGAATCCCAACCCTTTACCAGTTTGTAGTTGACGTCATGCGCGCGAAGTTTTTGCAGCAATCTTGATGGTTTCACCTTCATCAGATTTCTTCACCTTCAAAAGTCATCTCCCATTCCTCACCGGGATCGGTGTTAGCAAAAGCCAAACCGCCAATGAACACGGCATTGACTAACCCAATGAGCGCTGGGGCAACTTCATCGCTAACCCAACCGATCACGACCAGCACAGGAATTGCCGCCGCGCTGACGCCGTACAAATACTTTCGCCACTTGGCCGGAATGTTGAGCATGTTTATCTCCCATCAAAAAAGCCACCCCTAGTTGAGGTGGCCGCCTTCATTGTTGGTTGGTCTATTTGTTGAAATGCTTCTAACTGGTCTAGGCAAGTCCTCGACTTGTCACGGTAAACAACCAAGCATTTGTCCCCGTCTTTATCAACATGCCGGTTGACCCTGCGCCATGCAAAACATTCTTGCTGCTCAAGTTCGTCACCGTCACCGTTGCTGACGGCGTTACCGTTACCGCGCCAGTGTTGATGTTGGCAAGGTAAATGATTGTGTTGATTGGTATTGCTTGAGCCGCGTTAGTTGGCACAGTGATTGTTCGCGCTGCTGCGTTGCTCATGGTGACAAGATCGCCGGCATCAGTCGTGGTCAAGGTGTAGTTGGCCGTCTGTGCGTTGATACCAACAACAGCAACAGGGCCAGCGGAGCCGGTTGCACCTGTTGATCCGGTAGCACCGGTAGGCCCGGTGGGGCCGGGGACGGTTGAAGCCGCACCAGTTGCGCCGGTCGGCCCAGTCAAACCGGTGTCACCTTTTAATCCTTGCGCACCTGTTGCGCCGTTGGTTCCGTTAGTACCAGCGGGGCCAGTCGGCCCGGTTAGTCCTGTGGCACCCTGTGTGCCGGTTGCACCTGCCGCACCTGTAATTCCTTGAATACCTTGTGGGCCTGTTGCACCAGCGGCACCTGTTAAACCCGTGTCGCCCTGTGGCCCTTGCGCACCGGTAGCACCAGCGGCACCTGTTAAGCCTGTGTCACCTTTAATACCTTGGTCACCCTGTGGCCCTTGAGCGCCAGTTGCACCCGTAGCACCTGCCAGTCCTGTGTCACCCTGAATACCTTGCGGGCCGGTTGCACCCGTTAAACCTGTCTCACCTTGAATACCTTGAGCACCGGTTGCGCCAGCGGCACCTGTTAATCCTGTATCGCCTTGGATTCCCTGAATACCTTGGTCGCCCTGTGGCCCTTGGGCACCGGTCAAACCTGTCTCACCTTGGATACCTTGAGCGCCAGGCAAACCCGTTTCGCCTTGAATACCTTGAGCGCCGGTAGCACCAGCGGCTCCAGTTAAACCTGTATCGCCTTGGATTCCCTGCGCACCGGTTGCGCCCGTTGGGCCAACTTCACCTTGAATACCCTGCGCGCCGACAGCACCTGTTGCGCCAGTTAAACCTGTCTCACCTTGAATACCTTGTGCGCCAGTTAAACCTGTCTCACCTTGAATACCTTGTGCGCCGGTTAAACCGATGTCACCCTGTGGGCCAGTCGCACCCGTCAAACCAATGTCGCCTTGGATACCTTGAGCGCCGGTTGCGCCGGTTTCACCTTGGATTCCCTGAATACCTTGGTCGCCCTGTGGGCCTGTCAAACCAATGTCACCTTGAATACCCTGCGCACCGGTCAAACCTGTCTCACCTTGAATACCTTGTGCGCCAGTTGCGCCCGTGGCACCAACGTCACCTGGTAAACCGGTGGCCCCTGTCTCGCCTTGTATTCCCTGAATACCTTGTAAGCCAGTCAACCCGATGTCACCCTGTGGGCCAGTGGCACCCGTGGCGCCAGTTGACCCTGTGTCACCCTTTACGCCTTGAACACCTTGCGTCCCGGTTAAACCGATCTCACCTTGTGGGCCGGTTGCGCCTGTGTCTCCAGTGTCGCCCTTGGCGCCAGTTAAACCTGTCTCACCTTGAATACCTTGTGCGCCGGTTGCACCTGTGGCACCAACTTCGCCTTGAATTCCCTGCGCACCGGTTGCCCCAGTCAATCCCTGAATACCTTGAATACCTTGAGCACCCGTGGCACCTGTTGCGCCAACCTCACCCTGTGCACCGGTTGCACCCGTTGGCCCTTGTGGGCCTTGCGCGGAAGCTGAAGAAACAACAATGCGATCACCGTCATCTTGCACACTTACATTAGTTTGTTCAGGGTAAGTGATGACGCTTATTTCTGTTGGGTAAACATTGACAATGTTCGGGTCGTTGTTTGTCTGGACACTCATTAGCGGGTCACCTCGGGGGTAACAATCAAAGTGCCTTGCACCACCCGTGTCACCTCGTTGGACGCACTGACAACCTCAAGGTCATAAACGTATTGGTCAGCGGCAATGGCTGCCGTTTCCGTTGCTGCCACCAACAGATTGATTGTGCCAGCGGTGCCACCAAGAGTGATGCCGGTGCCGTTTGCCAAGTTCAACGTCGCTGTGCCTGCATTGTATGTAGTACGCGCCTGCATTCGTGCCGTGTAATTGGTTAGGTCAATCGGGGTACCAGTGCTGTTGGTGTAGGTCAACGACAACTTCCATGTCGCTCCCTGACTAAACGTCAGATTCAAAAGACCAGGGGCAATGCTCATCGGTCAACCTTTCTAAATATGAATTTTGTTAATCGTTGAGATGCCACGAAATATGATCGTCGACCTTGCCGCGAACATCACGCACATCAGACTCGATTCGATTCAATTGATCCTTTGTCGAACTGCCACCGTTAGGTTGCAAGTCCTTACGCATCGCCTGAACTTGCGACTTGACTATCCACAGCAGCCCACCGAGCAGCGCCGTCACCAACGACAGCGACACCGCAACGAGACTGATGATCTCGCCGGCGGTCATGGCGTGATCGGTGTCAGATTCGGATACATCACGGCGATCATGTCGTCAGTAAAACCAAGGGACTTCGCGTGGGCGACTGCTGCGGCTGTTGCCGCCTGTACCGCTGCCGCCTGTGCGGTTGCCTCAATTGCGGCTTGCTCGGCAGCAGCCTGATCCGCCTCAAATTGTGTTTGTTCGGACTCGGTTCGGTTACGTTCCACTACTTCACCCGTGGCGGCGAATACTTCCATTATTTCTGTCATGTGTTTTCCTTAACTATTCTTGTAACCGTAGACGCGTATAATTCCTGTAAAATTACCCGCCGCACATATTAAAGAAAATCCGTCAAATATGGATGTGGACTTGTGAAACCCTGAATTAAATATCTGTATAGCGCTAGTTGTCCATGTCGCCGTTTGGTTTGTCCAACCTGTATTAGACGCTTTGGCAGGGTTAAAAAATTCAAAATTACCTATATATTGTTCGGTACCCCAAGGGCCATAAGTAAAATCTATTGAAGTGCCTGCTGAACCCGCGTTTTGTGTGACCGCCGTCGAGTATTGCCGTTGTGAAATATTCGCGTAGACGGGTGAAGTGTTATCTGTTCCCGCGGCTCGCACTCTCATTGTATGATTTGTTGCGACACTTGGTTTGAACTCAAACAAAACTCTATAAAAATCGTAAGTGGTTGTGAATACGTCATTCAGGCTTACAGTTGAGACAGCACTAAATGTGGTCGTGTTGATATGGGTAAGACCTGAAGCGGGGCCATTAGCCAAAACGAAGGCCGTTGTCGCCAGTTGAGTTGAGTTAGTGCCCAAGCCGGCGGTTGGCGCGGTTGGCGTACCCGTGAAAGCGGGCGACGCAAGGTTGCCTTTCGACCCGAACGTGTCGGTTAAGTCTGCCGCCGCTAGAACTTCACCAGCGGTGAAGCTAGTCCGTACTGCCATTGTGTTTCCTTTCAGTTAGAAACCAAGACGCCCTTGGTCAAGTCGGTCAAGGTCAAGCGTGAAGCCGGTCAAAGTTTGCGAGAAGTTCAGTCGTACCACATGGTCGGCGGGTGTGATGTTGTGTTCAATTTGATCAACGACAACAACACGTTCAATCGGGTCACCGATGCCTTGCGGGGTGAACACAATGTCAACGGGGTCACCGAGTTCTAAGTCCAACACTTGCAACTGCTGCGCGGCACTTAGCCCGTTCAGGCGAACTTCGAGTTGGTCAATGCGTACTTGTGGCTCGGAATAACGGAACAGGTAAAACGCGGCAATGTCGTCGGCCTCACCAGAGTCAGCCAACAGGGTTTTGACCGTCAACTCTGTCAGCCCGTAGTTATTGGTGACGGCGGTGCCGGCGGTGGCGACAGCGGTGCCACCAACGTATTCCACCGAAACTTGTGTGAACAGCGACTCAGTGCCGAACTCTAATGAAATGTCCGAGAACGGTACGCCGGTGCCGTCGTCAGTGAACGACATGACGGTGGCGCCTTGGGAGGCGGTGCGCTCAAGAAACTCAACGCTGCCGTCCTTGGCAACGAACAACGCGCCACCCTCGGAAACGTCAATACCCTGCAAGTAGGACAACGCCGTTGTGTTATCGCCAATGACGTCGGCGCCTAAGGATGCAACGCCGGTGTCAATGCGCCTCTTGGCAGTAGGCCAGTGAACGTCGTCAAGGATTGAATCAACCCGAGCACCTGACCCCTCGGGCGTCGCGGTGCCTGGGGTGATCGTTTCCCCGGCCAACAACGTGAAACCATCGGTTGACTTCGCTGTCGTAATTGCATCACCATCAAGGCTGAACTGTAAATCCCAGTCCTCAACGACACCAGTGAACAACGCCTGCCCGCCGACCTCAATGAAGATGGCCTTACGCGGCAGGATCGAAGGGCCATAAGGTGACGTCGCCGTGCCTGCCGTTGGGTCGTACAACCGTGCGCGGTTATCCAACACCACAGAGGCTTGGCCGGCGGTAAACGCCGTCAACTCCCGTGAGCGACCACGGCGCACCGACACGCTGCGCACATCTCCCGAAACATCTTCATAGACGTCGCCGGCCAACGTGAAGCCCGTGTTGTTCAATTCACCCCGCGTTGGATTATCCAAGGTGAAAAAGTTGCCGGCGCCAGCCAAAGACAAGTCAAAGGCAATCAGCACTGTTGGGATCATTACGCCACCGTCAACGGCAACGCGCCATTACGCCGCTGATATTGCCGCAACGCCGAAACAATCTGCTCACCGACCTGCGCACCATCGGCACCCATGCCGGCATTGATCGTCAAGTTGATTGTCGTGCCCGAGTTGCCACCGGAACTATTGCCCATGCTGCGCCCGGTTGGTAGTGGACTGTTACCCATCGAACGACTCAAAGGAATAACAGCCTCGGGGCCAGCCTCACCAATAAGCGCCATGGTGGGACGGTTCACGATGCCGCCGGCAGCGCCGAACACAAGGTTACCGTTGCCACCTGTTGAACCGTACTGAGTCAGCACCTTGTTGATTGTGGTCACGGTGATTGTTGAGGTGCGGTCAAGTGACTTGGCTAGGTTGTTCATCAGGTTTTCCATTGCTTTACGCGCTGGGCCACCCTTGCCAAAGTTGGCTTTGAACCCGTTATACGTTTCCTGCGCTGAAGTGACGCCAGCGCCGTAGAAGTTGGCAGCTGCCATCGCGCCGACTTCATCGGCTGCTGCTTGTGTTGAGGAAACAAGCTCGTTGGTTTCGGTGATGGCGGTTGAGCCGCCTGCAATCAACTCGTTCGCGATAGCGGTACCGGCAACAGCGCCGGCAGATAGCACCTGAGTCAATGCCTCTGGACTCAATTTGAGTGCAATAAGTTCGCGCACCTTGTTAGCAAACTCAACAGCCTGCGCCGCTTGTGCGCGCAACCCTTCCATGAACGTCATGCCGACAGTTTCGCCGGCAGCGTTCACGGTCGTCATGTCATTCGCTGCGCCAAAGTTGATGGCGCTAGTGATCGCGCCGGAAACGCTGCTGGCGAAGTCATTGAACGCGGCCTTAGCGTCGGTAAGTTCCTGCTTCAGTTTGTCTTTAGTTTGACGGAAAGACTCAAGAAAAGTCTCACCAAGGGTTTTGCGAACATCATCGCCGCCCTCTTTAACACCAGCAACCAGCCCCGCTGTGAGCATCCTGCCCATTTCGGCAAAGACAGTTGACGGTGACTTAATGCCAGCGGTCTTGTTGGCCGCATCAATTGCCGCCTGAATAGTGTTGGCTGACGTTGAGGCGACATCAAGCTGCGTGTTTTCCAAGCCAGTGATGACACCGCCTGCAAGGTTCTTGCCCATCTTGATGCCAGCGTTTTTGGTTTTCTTGACCGCTTCAGGATTCGTCATTGACATGACGCCTTGGTCGACTAACTCCTGGCCGATCTTTGCGCCCTCTTTGCCGATGGTGTCGGCAGCGTCACCAATGGACTTTTCAGCCTGGGTCTTGAACGTGCCAATGGCGTCTTTGGCTTCATTGAGTTTGTCACCGAGACCAGGCACCCAACCCAGCATCGTTGCGGCAGCGCCAACAACGTTTTCAGCCATAGTCAGGAAAGCGGAAACAATGGGCTTGGTGACGTTGTTAAGCACAAACGGTGCCAACTTGCTCCAGCCAATAATCATGTATCCCAAGGCCGTCATGATCAAGCCAACGGCGCGCACCAACACATCCGACAAAACGTTGGCAAGAATCTCAATAACAGGGGTGAGCGCCGCAAGGATGGGCGTGAGAATATCGCCGAAAAGTTTAGCCAGCGAGGTAAGCGCCGGCAGTAATGGCAGCACGGCGTTAATGATTGGCTTGAGCGCATCCACCAGAATCATCAGGACATCAACAACGATGTCAAGAATTGGTGCGAGGGCTTCAAGTATGGCAAACACAAGTTCAGTTAACGGCGCTATAAGGGGCACCACGGCGCTTAATACGTTAGCCAGTAGTCCAGCAACCTTGTCAAGTAAAGGCTCTAATAATGGCCCTATTTTGTTCACAAGATCAGCAAAGGTTTCCAACACTGGGGTCAACACTGGGATCAGGGCAGAAAGTGCAGTGCCAAGGGCACCAGCAACGATTCCGGCAACCTCTGCAAAGGCTTTTGCAAGGATCGGAATGACGGGGGCAATAGCGTCAAAGGCTTCAGAGAGGACGCCACCGACAACTTCAGCAATCTGGGAAAGCGGTTCCTGCAAAGACTCCATGATTGGCAGCAGAGTGTCAGCAATTTTGTTAAACGTTGGCAACAATGCTGTCCCAACTTGCTCTTGTAACTCGCTGAAGCCAACCTTCATTTTGTCAGATGCGTTAGCCGTAGCAGCTGCAACACCGCCAACCTGAGATTCCAGCGCGCCAAGAATCATTTCTTGCGCTTCAGCGGCCTTGCCTGACTCTACAAGGGTCTTGATCTTTTCTTTTTCCGCTTCAGTAAACGTAACGCCAGCACGGGAAAGGGCCGAAATCCCTTTGATTGGGTCGTTCAACGCCTTACCCAGTTGGATGGCGTTAGTTTCAGCAGAACCAAAACCAGTGGCCGCAAGATCAAATGCTGCCTGCGTAGCACGATCCATTGCGCCGCCGGCGTCGTTCATCGTTTTACCGATTTCTTTGAACGTCGCCAACTTCGCTTGAACGGAAAGAATTGTTTCGTCCTCAACAGCAATCTGCTTAGACAATTCCCCTGCGTAAGTCTTTAGCCTGTCCGTTGCCCCTGCATAGGCACCGTCAACAAAGCCCATTGACTTAGCAACCTGGTCAAGCCGTGCCTGCGCTGTTGCTGCTTCCTCTGCCGCTGCAATGCCTTGAACAGCAAACGCACCAAAACCAACAGCAGCACCGAGAGCAGCAACGCCAGCAATCTTTGCAGCGCCACCAAGGGCACCAAGGACTTTGGAGTTTTTATCAGCAGAACCACCTAGTGCAGCAAGTTCCTTCTGCGCCTTAGCAATTCCCTTATCGTCATACTTGCCGATGATCGAAACAACAACTGCCATGCGCTACTCACCACCCAATTGATTTAGTTTTGCGGTCACAATTCTTTGAGCATCTTCAACAGCGGCCATGATTGCCGGTTCAACCTCGCCCTTTAGTTCATCAAAGGCTTTCCACAAACCGCGAGTCCCGCCAAATTTGGTCAACAAGTTACTGACAAACATGTCTGTTGAACCGCCACGGCCAGCGGTTTGAAAGATTGCTCCAGCAGCGTCACCATTAACAACGCCGATGTAATTACTAACAACCTGACCGCGTGAACGGTTATTGGCTCTGGTCGTTTTTGTTTTTGCCTTGACAACCGAACCAACGTATCCATCACTTGCGTGATCAGGCCAGTTGTTCCAATTCGACAGCGCAACGCTGGGCATGTAATCGCGGGCACGGTCGCGCACCTTTGTTGCTTCAGTTGTAATGCGTTTGTTAATTTCTTTTGCCTGCTCTGGTGCGTACGCCTTCAACAAATCCATTGTTTGTTTAAGGTTTTTAACGCGAACTTCAGCGAGCGGCATTTTTCCTCTGTTCTACGTTGAGCCAACGCAGGTAGCGCCACATTGTTGTGATGTATCTGTCATCAAGTTCGGCAACATCCTTTGGTGACATGTGAAACTCTTTAGCCAAGTGGACAATTATCCAGTGGGCTGATTGATCTCCAAAGGGACAATTTCGGCATCTTCCTCATTTCCAAAAGTGATACCTGAAATGGTGTCAGCCCATTCATCAAACTCAATAGTGACAAGTTTTTTGCGCTTCAAAGCGGAATAAGCAAGTTCAAGCAAGTATTCAACGCGCACTTCATCAGCAAACACTGTGATTGGTTTGTTGAACTTGCGTTCAAAATTGACGATATCCAGCGCGGAAGCGATAACATCCGCGCTGGAACCGCCATCGTAATCAACATGCAAAGCCAAACGTAACATTACAATTCCCTTCTAATTGTTGATGTTTATTTAAGCGGCGGTTGCGCGTGTTACTGCACCCGTAATTGGGAACGAAACAGACACGGTGGCAAGATCGCCAACTGCGCTGTCCATTGGTGAATACTGAGCAACCATTACGTCAAAACGGTATTCAGGGTTAGTGGTTCCAACTGCTGCTGTTCCACCTGGACGGATAGAAACCGCAGCGGTTCCACCGAGTAGCGGCCACAATAGGGAGTCAATTCCACCGGAACCAAAGTCCTGATGAAACTCAAAATCCACACTGCCACCCTTAAGGCCACCAATATGAGTTTTCCAACCATCAGTTCCGAACGATGTTGTTTCAATATCGTCAGCCTCAATGGAAATTGTTGCGCTTGCACATGATGCCGTGACGGTGCTTCCACCAACAACAACAACAGGGTCTTTCATTACGAGCTTTGCCATTTGATTACCTTTCTAGGCGTAAACTTGGACGGTGAATTCAGCCGCCAAGTATGTAATTTGATCAATGATCAACGAAGAAATTCTTCGCATCTCGGTAACTCGCAAGTCTTGACATTGACCTGCAAGAAATCTGTCTGACTCAATTGCTGTCTTTACTGAACCAACGCCAGTAGGGGCGCACAGTGAGTCAAGTAAGCGTTGGGCTGCGCGTTCTGATTGCTTGCCCACAATGACAGTGATGACAAATTCATATTCGTCAAGACCGCGCCCCATTGCAAGATCAAACTTGATTGTTGGTGGCATCACTACGGCAACAGGTGGCTTGGGATCATCGGGCACATAATCTGATGTGCGCAAACCTGCAATGCTTGCAAGGTTGGACGCTAGCGCTGTGCGCATCCCCCCAATGCTCACGCGACACCCACCGCGTTGCGGCGGTACGGTGCCAGCAAGGATT
>Ga0129324_10002041_pt1 | contig 12702 bp, 8 predicted proteins | sample CPBDNA_7_FD_96879 | JGI IMG/M metagenome (GOLD analysis project Ga0129324, IMG submission 96879) | Freshwater to marine salinity gradient microbial communities from Chesapeake Bay, USA - CPBay_Spr_15_0.2_DNA | ecosystem: Environmental > Aquatic > Marine > Coastal | place: USA: Chesapeake Bay... | reverse complement strand
GAAGCTCGACTGGCGGAAGCTCGACTGGCGGAAGCTCGACGGTACAAGTGTCTTGGAAGTCCGGCGCCGTGTGCCACCCCAAGAAAATGGTTGCAGCTGCGATTAAGTTCGTGCGCAAGTTGCCCGGATTTGGTCCAGTCACTGACCACGAACGGGAACTTCTTGCGGCGGAAGCGGCTCGACTGAGCAAACAACACAGCGCAACGATAACTGGGCCCCAGTTAGTGTCGATTCGTAACATGGAAGTTGCGCTCACGGCCCAGCGCAGCGGGGTTCGCGCGCAGCGCTTTGGCGAAGAAATCGCGAAGGCCAACAGTCGCGGCGATTCGGTGCTCGCGATTGCCGCTCGATACAACCTGCCTCCAGTGGCGGTGCTGCGCCAAATACTGATTGAGGACGGACACTCCGCGCAGGCGGTGCGCGCAATGATTTCGGATCCGGCGCGCCTGCCTGAAAAACTTCAGCGCGAAGCGGACGCAGTGTTCAAAGCCGACATGGGGTCGCGCTACAACGCGACTCGCGTGCGCGCCAACGCCGCGACGTACGAAGACAAACTCGCGGAGTACTTGCGCGGCATCGGGTTGAAGTTTCTCACGGAAGACGAAATTCGACTCGCACACGAGGAGCGTCACAGCTCAGGCCCGCTGCTGACGCCGGACTACTTGCTCACCGAAAAAGTTCGCATTAACGGGGCTCCCGTTCACTGGATTGACGCGAAAGCGTACGCGATGTACGGATCGGAACTCGTCGCCAAGGGTATCGTAAAACAGGCGACAAAATACAATCGCGCGTTCGGGCCCGGTGCGATGGTGTTTCGCGGCGGCGTGATGTGCGACGCGAGCGTGTTGCCCCCGACAGAGAACCCGCCGCTGCTCCTCGACGGATCGCACGTCACTTAAAACCGGCCGGTGATGTACGCGCTGCCGCGAACGTTTCCCACAAACTCGAGCGCAGTGTACGGGCAAAAAACGCAGCTGGTCTACTGGTCGTGCAGCTGAAACTTGTCGCCTGTGAACGTTCGCCGGGCAAACTTTTTCGCACCACGGTTGGAGCTCGGCGCATACTGCGTCGCCAGTGTGCGCCCACCTCCGAAGGAGTCAATGGTCGAGCGAATAAGTCGCGTAATGTTGCGGCGAGACGCTCCTTGTCCCGTTTGTTGGAGGTATTCGGCCGTGGTGCGCACGAGCACTGAGCAGTCGTGGCAGTGATCGAGCCCCGGAAGCTTAATGTCGTGCTCGTAGCCGCGAATGCGCCCAACGCTGTTGTGGAACGCGCACCACTCTTCGTACGCGCGATTGTCGTACACTCGGGGCGGGCCTTCAGCGTGCGCGCGAGTTGAAATCAAGCGGCACTCGGTCGACGTAAGCGGCGCAAACACTGGGAGCATAATGTCGCCGTCCAGGTACTCCGTGCGACCGGCACCCCACGGCAACCTGAACTTGATCATTGCAACGTCCGGCTTGAGCGTTCGCACCCAACTTTCTTGTCGGGCCATGTTCACTTGCACGAAGCTCTCCACTTTTCCAGTGCGAATGTCGCTGATTAATGCGAATTTCGTTCCTTCGGCGCGAAATCTCGCTTCGAGCGCAATCGCAACCGACTCGGTGAAGAACGTTTCTTCAAAGAGCTGCACGTTGACTGGCGGCGAGCGCCGCAATTCTGCGCAGAATTCCGCGGGATCGTACAGCATGAACTTGCAACTTGGGAACATTCCTGCCAAGTAGGCGATGTGGTTTCCCGGCGCCGCGCCGGCGTACACCACCACTAGCGGAGTTCCGGCGCACGCGTCCGTGTGGCGCACCAAAAACGTCTTTTCGGATTCGTGCAACTTCAGCTACCCAAAGTGCAACGGCGACCGGTCGCGGTCGGGGCGATTGATGAACGGCATTCGCTGCGACTGTTCAGTGAGCTCGTGCGGAGCTTCACTCAAGGGGCGGTATTGAAGATTTTCTACAGTGAAGAACGGCTTGATCGTTGACGTCGTTGCTTGCCGACAGTGCGGGTTTGCTGCAACGTACACGTCGAGCGGCGTCGGAGCGCGGGGCGCCGGAGCGCGGAGCGTCGGAGCGGATGCCCCGGCGCTGATCGCAGCTGCGGACGCGAGAACAATGCCAGCCATCGACGGAAGAGCAGCCATCACTGTAGGTGGTGTAAACTAAGTTACCGGTTCAGATTTGCACCGCTCAATTGGCAGCAACTCCGGGTCCTTTCCGTGCGATTTTGAGTCTAAACTGCGAGATAACGCCGCAGCCGTGCGGTTCATGAGAGTCGCCACGCGAGCGGGCGTAGCTCGCGACGCCCCCAAATAAGTGTTCCACATAAGAACTTCAAGCGCGCAGCTCGGACAGTAGTCCAACCCTGGCACCAGCTTTAGAGGCACACCGTGGTCGTACGTGGCCCACATTCGGATGATTTTGTTGTAGAAGTAGAGCTTGTCGTCGTACTCAGCGCTCGAATACATTTTGAGGGTGTACGGTCGAGTCGCGATGAGGCGCGTTTCTGAAGAGAATTTGGGTGCCCACGCCTGAAGTCGCACGTCGCCGTCGAAGTATTCGTAGTCCGGCGACTCACCGTACGTGAGCCTGAACTTGAGCATGGCCGCGCGAGGTTGCATTAGTTCGACCCACCGGCGTTGCAGGTTCATGTCACCGCGCACCGCTTCCTCGCTCGGAAACTGAACTTCGTCAGTCCCCGTCCGGATGTCCGAGATGAACAACACGTCGTCTCGGCCCGCGAACGAAAGCGCGTCCTTGTCGAGAAAGAACTGCTGGTACGTTTTGATGCGCGCTGCGTGCGGAGTTCGCGTGCTGTACTTAAACTTGCGCGGATCGTACAGCTTAAACCGCAAATTAGGAAACAACGACGCTAGCAACGGCATGTGCGTCCCTGGCGCAGCGCCGGCGTAAACAATCGTGTCCCCCGTGCGGGCGTAGTTTGACAGGAAGTCCACTTCAGACATGAGCAACTTTCGCTGTCCCACGTGGTGGTTGTGATGGTTGCCGTTGTTCGAGTGCCACCGGAGACGGCGCAGCCCGTCAATGTTTGCGGGAACGTCGCTCATAGGAAAACGCTTTGAAAATTCTTGAATGAGTTCAAGTTCCCGCGCGGATACGCTAGTGCCGCAATAATCGGTCAAGCCGTCCGACTCGTTTCCGCCAGCAACTAAAGAGCCTGCGCCCGCGCCCGCGCCCGCGCGCGAAACGAGGCGGACAAGCGAAACGATGCCGAGCGCAAACACCGAGCCGACAACTGCGACCAGTGGACACGCCGTCGCCCATGCGGCGATCAGCACCAACACAATAATTGTTGCTAGCACGCAGTTTCGGTTCATGCCGGGGAATTTGCTCGTATATATCGCTCACAAAAAGCGGTCGCAGCACCGACTACGCACGAAGCGCGCGCAGCAGCGTTGCGATAACAGGATTCGAAGGATCTATCGGGGCATAACCGCCTAAGTCCTTCCTGTACTCGTAGAAGGTGTAACCGAGCGGAGACGCGGGGTCAACCGTGTAGTAGTACGTCGTGTCGCCAACGACGAGCGGCAGTGCGCTAACGTCGCTTTCGCAGCGAACGTCGCACGGGTCGGGCAGCCGAATGTCGAGCGCGGGGTCGTCGTGAAAGAGGGGTGCTCCAGTGGGCACGCACACGCGGCACGCACCATACCCGAAGATCTCGCATTCGAGCGATATTTCAGCCAACAGTTGTCGAAACGCCGCGTTAGTTAGGTACCGGTCAAGCGCACGCTCGAAGAACACTTCGTCGATAGTGTTCAGTTCCCGATCGCGCTCGAGCATGTTTTCGTATATTTGTCGGTTTGGCATTGCGATGTACAAGTACGGCTGCACCTCGCGCTCATCTTCTGGTAGTCCGTCGTGACTCCCAATGCGTACGGCGCGAGCTTTAACCTGGTCGTCGCGCGCACGATCCCAGTACGGCTCGATTTGGTGGGTTTCGCGCAGCCACTTGAGGTCAAGTCCTTCAGCCCCGGTTTTCGACACGAATATCGCTTTGATAACGGCGCCGTGCGCGTTTGCTGGCGTGTTGAACGCTTGCTTGATTGCGTCGCGGTCGTCGGGCGAAACTTCGCCCGAAATTATTGCGTACGTGCGGGAAGGCGTTTCCGCGCTGGAAGGCGTTTCCGCGCTGCCGTCCCGCACGTACGGTGCGTAGCCGAGAAGTCGCATGTACCGCCCGAGCGGCTTAAGCGCACTTTCGATGAACTGCGAGTACACGAGCACGGGTCCCGGGGCGGCGTCCGCGCGACTGGCAATTAGGTGCAACTTGGGCGACACGTCCGCAGTGAACGCGTCATCGGGCAGGTTGTCAACCGCAGTTCCAGGCTGCGGACTCGCGAAGGTGCTAAGGCCGCGCGACTTCACGAAGTAGGAACTCATGGTTTTCTTTTCGGAGCCGGGGATTGCTAGTGGGGGCGCAGTCATTAATCCGGCACCCCGGCCACCGGCACCTTCGCCGCCTTTGCCCTCAGCGTCTTCCTTTTCTCGCGCCAGCAAGTAGTACCGGTACTGCTCGGAACCCATTTCAACGCGCTCGACGATGGTTGGCTTTTCATCCGGAAACCAGCCCTCGTCGCGAGCTCGCTTGGCGGTTCCGGCCGCGCGTTCCGGTGCCGAGGGTCGCGTGTGCGTAACGTGAGAGACCAGTCCAACGAGGCGGTTCGCGAGCCGATCCCGATTACGCACGCGGTGTTCAGCCCGGTCCACGTACAGTTTGTAGAAGATTTCGTACTGCGTTGGGAGTAAGTCGGTGCCGGTGAGCATGTTGAAACACGGCACGAACTCGAACGGGTCTTTTGCCGCAGGGGTGCCGGTCAGAAACAGAATCCGCAAATCGCGAGCGATCATTATCATGTCGTACATCCGGCGAGCGTTCGACGTTTCCGCGCTCGAATTGATAATCGCTCTGAAGAAGTTGTGAGCTTCGTCAACAATTAGCAGTTTGCCGTCGATGCCACCAGTCGCGCCGGCAATGTCGCCTCGCTTCGCTTTTCGCTTGGTGCCGGCTCGCGCAATTTGGTCGGCGGCGTTGTACGCGTCCATCGAAATGAACGTCAAGTGGCTGTCCCCTTCCGCAAGGAGCGCAGCTAGCGCGTCCGGTGTCGCGGCCGGATTCAGCATCGTTATCACGCTCGCGACTGTTTCGCGAAAGTTCTTGTGCAGACTGCGCGCGAGCATCACGACGACAGGACGCAAATCCCACAGCGCCATCGCAACCGCCACTGCGAGGCGCGTCTTCCCCATGCCCATCGTGTGGTACACGAGAATACCTCTCGCGTTTCCGTCCGCCCCGATTCCGTACTCAGGGTCACTCATCACGGCGCGCACAAGGTACTGGTAGTACTTCAGCACGTTAGCCCACTCGTCTCCGGTGTTTTGGGCCGCGGTGTATTGCTCAAACAATTTCCGCAACTTAGCGGCGGCTAGTGCTGGAAATGACGTGTCGTTGCGCCGCAATACGCCGGCCGGAAGGCTAGGTGTCGTTTTGCGCGACGGGCCGCGGGCGAGTCTCCCGCCCGTGCGCGACGTTACTGCACTGGTAATACTGAACATCGTATATATGGTATAACAGTTTACCTTTATGTGAAGTTGCACCCGTTTGCGCGCGGGATCCGCAACGATGGTTCCCGTCTTTTTTCGTCGGCGGTTCAAGTTCACCACAGATAGTAGTAGCTGAACCAACTGGGCGAGTATTTGATCCGATACGCCTTCCTGCCAGATTTCGCTACCACCATTTTATGCCTTGCGCGGTAGCTCTTGCGACGTTTTATGTCTCGATGATCTTTGCTACCCCAGCGACCGCCACCCATTTTCTTCGGAACGCTGTCGCGATAGTGTTGGTATCGCCTGTCCCCAAAATGGACACGCCTGCCGTCATCAAGTACTGCCGTGTACTTCTTAGGGTAAGGACCCAACACGAACTTCACCACGCGCTGCAAGTTTCGCGACATTATATATATTCACGTGCAGCAAGTTTCGCGACATTATATTCACGTGCAGCAAGTTTCGCGACAATTACGCGGGCACACGCAGGCACACGCAGGCCAACTATATGGGGAATCTCTAGCCATGCCGACCATGACCTGTCTGCGAACCGACACATTCGCGTGGATTGATTCGTTCGCCATGGTTACTACTCTTCCTACCTGAGACGTAATCGACGGTAAAAAAAAGGTTGCGATGTTGCTTAGTCGAACGCCAGCAGCGCGTCAATGTCGTCGTCGACAAGCGCGCTAACATCGGGCAACGGACCCGACGGAGCGGTGCCCGGCGCGGCGGTGCCCGTCGCGGCGGTGCCCATCGCGGCGGCAAGAAGTTCGTCAACAGTCATTTCGGCCAACGCGTCTTCGGGAGCGTCTTCGAACTCGAGTACGGGCGCAACTCCGGGTTGCGCATAATTTTCCCACGAGGCTGAGACTTTCGTCAGCTCGTACTCGCGCTCTTTGTATATTTTTCGGCGGTCGGTCGCTTGACCCCGCAGGCCAGTGCAGACGTCCACGACGTCCACAATCTGGCGCACGATGCTTTCGTCCGAGCCCCGGCGGAGGATGCGCCCGAGGATTTGGCGCGTGCCATTGCGGCGCGGCGTCGCCTTGACGATCGCAGTCATGTCCGGCAGCGAAATGCCTCGCCGACTGAAGCCGTATGTGGTGAGCACCACGTGTGAGCCGGCGCGCTTAGCGTCGCCAACCGCCGTCTTGGCAACGCCGCCGCGCAGGATGCTCACAGCGGGTAGCTCGGGTGCAAGAATTTCGTCCGGGTTCATGTATTCCAGCAACGCCGCGCGCAGTATCGGTAGGTAGTCGCGGTGCTCCGCAAACACGAACACACCGTGTCGCCGAATCCCCCCGACGGGGTGCTTTTCGGTGGCGACATCTGCCGGGCGCGGGCCGAGCCCGAGTGCGAGAAGCTCGTCCGGCGCGGCGGTGTCGTGCAGCAAGTACAGTCGCGAAACTTCACTGGCAATAAGGCGCAGGCGCGCAGGGTCCTTAATGACGTTCCCAATAGTGAGAATCGCCGACATGGTTCCCGCCGGCGTCGTAGCAGTTTCGCTGTGCGCGGGGTGGCCCGTGTACTCAATAACGCGCGCGGCACCTCGAAAGCTAACCGCGAGCACGTCGAAGCCCGGAATGTTTTTAGGGTACAAGATTGGGCCAAGGTGCAGGTGCACGTAACGATCCATTCCGTCAGGCCGTTCTTCGGGCGTGGCGGACAGTCCCAGCACCGCGTTAGTCTGCGACAGCCACAGCGCACGGCTGTTGTGGGTGCTGTGGTACTCGTGCGCCTCGTCGAGGATAACTGTCCCGAAGCCGTCCATAAAGTCTGGGGTTTTGTTGCGAAACGTGTTCACAATAATGATAATAACATCGTGCGTTTGGGGGCTCGGCGGTATTTTGCGCGACTTCTTTGGAGGGTTTCGGTAAATTTTGACCGACATCGCGGGGTAAATCTCCGAGAACTCGTCCACCCACTGAACTGCGATTGCGTCAGTTGGTACAACTACCAGGGCAGGCTCCCCGCGGCGCGCCACGACTCCGCAACCTACTCGTGTTTTACCCAAACCGGTATCCATCTGGAGGTACGACACGCCGAGATGCTTAGCAACACTGGCCGGTCCGAACGGGCCGTCAGTCCCGCACAAATGCTCGATCGCGGCGTCTTGGTACTCGTACAACGGTTGCTCAGGCTCGCAGCGGTCGGGGTCGATGCGGCGAGGCTCACTGAGCGGCGCGTTCGAGCTATCAGCTGGCGCAGGGCGAATGCCGTCCAGCAGTGGCAGCCCTGCTTTGGACTTCGCTCGCATGAAGGGTGGCCCCTTAATTCGGGGAAGGTACAACGTTTCGCTCGCAGGCACACCCCCCTGTGTGCGCACACGCTCAATCGCGTACGCTCGGCTAATTGTGCGAGCCATGCCGCGCGGCTTGCCGGGGTGCACCTTTTCGGTGACAGTTAGCGCGGCAAGGATTTTCTTGAGCGCGCGGTCACCGCCAACTCGCTCGCGAAACTGCGCGAGCGGAATCGCCAAACCTCGTCTCCCCACTTCGGCGTACATTTTCGCTAGGGCGTATATGACACGCTATTTAACGTTCAAAAAGCGCATTGTCCCAGTTCGCCTACTGCGTGTACCGTTTTTCCGCAGGGTTGATGTAGTTAATGAACACGCGGCGAGTTCCGCCGCCGGGCACTTTCACCACTTGGTACAGCCATCCGGTGGCCGGCGCGCCACCGGAGGAGGTTCGTTTCGAGATCGGCACCGTTGTGCCAATGTCGACGCCCGCCGCGGCTAGCAGCGCGCCTTCGTCGCCAGGCTTGTCAATCACGACGATGTAGACTAGCGCGTCCTTCGCCCGCGCAATCAGCGCGTCATCTTGCGACGCGGGCGACCCCACTGCGATCAAGGGCGCTGCGCCGCCGTCGCCGAGTGGTGCTGACACGCTCTCGTCGCCGACTATGACCGCGGGCAGTGCGCTTAACTGGTCTGCCCGGCGAAGCAATGCCGCGCGTTCCATCAACGCGGCTCGGTTCACTTGCGGAGCGTCGTTTGCAGAGTTAACGGGTACGACCGCGGCGGCGGCGGCGTCCGCGTCGTACCCGCCAAGAATTGTCGTCACTTGAGCGGTTGCGCAACTTGACAACAGGAGCGCGGCGGTGACTAGCATGACTAGCACGAGGACAAGTAGTACAACCCACATTGCACCGCGACTGATCATCTTGGCGTATTGACTACGAGCACACTTCAGTGCGCGTATAGACAAACGGTCGTGGTTTATATTTCGCCAGTATACACGAGCACAATGTCTCAAGGTGCCATCTTCAAGCTAGTCCTTCGGGATGAGCGGTTTGACAAATTCTTCACGGCGTCGGAATACTTGAGCAAGCGGTTTGCAGACATCAGCGCCAAGCGCGCGGCTGCCGGTGAGAAAAACGTTCAACCCACGTTTCTCGACATTGAGCGATCTCACATCCTATACATCCACGCAGCGTACCGACCGTACGTGTCGGTCGCGTCCGAGTACGCGAGGGTGAAAGCGAGCGGCGACGGCACGTCCGCGCTCGGTTTGTCCGGCGGAACTCTGCAGTTCACGTTTCCCATTTACGGCCACTTCACGAGCGACATGGCCGTGCACATTCGCTTCAAGGCCGTTGGCGACAAGAACGCGACAACCGCCAGCTCAGAGACGCCGTACTTGCGGTACTGCGCCCTCCCCGGCGTGCGCTTGTTCAAGAAAGTTGAGTTGCGCAGCGAGCAGGTCATCATTGACGACTACAACCCGGACGACGTAATTGCCGCGAGCAAGTTCTTCGTCAAAGCCGACAACCGCACCGGCTGGGATCGATGCCACGGGCAGCAGGAATTGCGCGAAGCAACCTACTTCGGCAACGGCTACACTGGCAGCCTCATGTACCGCGACGGCCCGCAAACGCCGAAGTTGTACCACGACAGCTTCGACATTTACGTGCCGCTCCAGTTCTCGTTCTGCCGCGACGCCGCGCACGCCATGCTCAACGACCTCATCCCCAACACGCAGCGAACGATCACGTGTGAACTTGCGGCGTTGGGCGACATTATCCAGGCGCTGGTGCCCAGTGCTGCACTCCCCCCCCCATTGGCGCCCGGGACACTCGACGTCGTACCCCTGCCGTTCACGAAGCTCGGCATTGAGTGCGATTTGTACGTCAACGGACTGTACGTTAACCCCGAAATCCACGACGTCTTCGCGAGCCGCATCGGCTTCAGCCTGATTCGCGTTCACCGCCGCCAGGTTAACCAGCTGCAGCACACTAGCGGCCGCTTCCTACTGGACCAACTCAAGTTCCCGGCCGAATACCTAATGCTCGGGTTCCGTTCGCGGCTCTTGGCCAGCGACTTCGACCGCTGGTGGATGATGGGCTTCCCGAAGGTACACACTGGTGCAGACAAGTTGCTGGTCCCCGCCATGATCTGGAACAACGTGCTGCAATTGTGTCAGCTCGTGTGTCGTGAAGCCCGTGAGGTTACGACGCTCGAAAACCACGTCGACACACTGGGCGTCACGGCGCACGGTGTTGAGATCTTCCCGAGCCTTCCCACGTCGTTCTACAATGCGTACATGCCGACGCGGTACGCTGAAAACTCTATGGTCATCTCTCCGGTTGACACCAGTGCGTTCCTCGTCAACTTCTGCCTGTACCCCGGCAAGTTCAACCCTAGCGGTTACTACAACTTGAGCGCCGGCCGCGAGCTGTACATCGACTACAAGCTCAAAGCATCACTCGCAGATCTCGAGCCTGGCGACGCTGAAATGGTGACAAGCATGTCCGCGTTGAACTTCTTGATGCGCAAGGGTGACAAGGTTCACCTCCGGTACGCCCTCTAAGCAGCTGCGATTGGTCCGCACCGACACTTCATTTTGGGGGTTTCGTCGAGCGCTAACGCAAAAAATGGTGCCACGTTCGGGTTGCTAACCGGGCTAGTCTCGTGGCTGGGCGAGTCCGCTGCCCCCCTGTGTTGGCGCGCGACCAGGGCGGCGGTCGCAGCTTGTGCAACACAAACCCGTCCTCGTTCCCGTACACAATGACAACGCGGGCCTTGCATGCGGAGGCGGCATCGGTCTTATGTAATTACGATATTAGCTGGCTTAGTGGTCATAATTAGACCGGTATCGTCATCCGTGATATTGATCATGGCTAGCGGGTTGCCGGGCGTGTACATCGCCCACCACCGGTGGTTGGATACCGAATTTGGGGTTGGCCAGCTATTTAAGGTCGGACACACCGGTGACCTGGGTGCCCGCCTAACCGACGGTGCGTATGTCACGTGCTTCCCCTCGGGGTGGGTGTACGTGGCCAGCTTCGAACTCGCGACCAAAGCTGACGCACATTTGCTTGAAACTGCGGTACTGCACTACTTTCGCGACAGGCGCCTGGACGGCCGGGAACTAATTCACGCCAGTCTGGACGAACTTATTCAGGCCGCGTGCGCAGTCGCACCCGCGTGCAACCTCTTTCCAACGTTGGTGCGTGAACCCGTTTACGCCGTTGCGGGGCGGCCGGCCGCGGGGGTGCGCGAGCGCGAGCGCGGGCTCGAGCGCGAGCTCGAACCGAGTGTGTGGGATGCGGTCCGTGCGCGCGTTGACGCGCTCGAACCCGCGCCCGACTGCGCGCCAACGGCGAATGCGCTCATTGATGACATTCTGTCTTGGGATTTCTCTGAACTCGCAGTTGCTGCACCGCCCGCGCCCGCGCTCGCGCCCGCGCCCGCGCTCGATACCGCGCTCGAGACAGAATCCGAGCCCGAGACAGAATTCGCAGACGAGTTCGATCTTGATGATCCGTACGACGTGGTGGTTGCACCAAGTTCGGCATTCACGTTGCGCGATTATCAGCAAGCGGCAGTTGACAGGTGTGTTGAGGACTTGCGCGAGCACGGCAACGCGATACTGCAAATGGCGTGTCGGTGCGGCAAAACGCCAGTGGCGTTTCGGGTAATGTCTGAACAGCTGAACGCGCAGGGAGCGTGCGGACTCTTTCTAGTGCCAGGACTTTCACTGCTCAGACAGACGGCGCAAAAGTTTGCGGGTTATGGGTTTAGTGACCAAATTATGCTCATCGGGAGCGACCCTCGCCCAGTTCACCTCACGGACGGGAGGACACTAATGATGACGACTGACCCCGCCGCCGTGCTCGCGTTCGTGCGTGCGAACGACGGTAAGTCGCGACTGGTAATTAGCACGTACCAAAGCTCACACCTGGTACCGACTGACGCATTTGCGTTAACCGTGTTTGACGAAGCCCACCGAGTGTGTGGGGGGCGGCGCGCTCGACCGTTTAACTACACGGTGCTGGCGCCACAAGTTGGGGCCCGACTGTTTATGACAGCAACGCCTGCGCTTGAGGCGCCGGGGGATGCGGTCATAACCATGAAAGACCGTAGCATGTTTGGCGGCGTTGCGTACAAATACCACTTGCGACGGGGTATTGACGCGGGCCACGTGAACAACTTTCGGCTGAAGCTGGTTCCCGCTCAACTTGCGGAAGTCGGAGCGCCCGCTGAAGAAGCGGCCATGGTGACGCAACTACTCGCAGCACTTATCGAAGTCGACAAGCTGCTAGTGTTCTGCCGCAACATCGCGCACGCGAAGCGTCTTCACGCGAAACTGCTCGCAGCCACGACTGACGTAACGTCCTTCGAAAGTATACTAGTGGCGCACTCGAAAATGGGTAACGGTGGTGTGGCGGCCGCTCTGAAACGCTTCTCGGCGCAGGGCACGCGCTCAGTGTTGTTTAACTGCAAGCTCTTCCAAGAAGGCGTCGAAATTCCGGCGCTAACTGGGGTATTCTACGCGTCCCCGCGTCACAGTCGAAAAGACATCATCCAAAGCTTGTGTCGACCGTTAAACGTGCTGGCCGGCAAGCCGACGAGCGTGATCTTCTTGCCAGTGTTCTACAACGATTCGTTTCCGCTGGACGACATCGTCAACCTCAAGCGGTACGCGTCAATCGTACCCTTTGTAGACGCGCTGCTAGACGAGGATCCCACGTTGTACGAGCATATCTTGGACCCCGACGGCTCGGCGTACCCGCTTTCAGTGCTGGGGTCCCACTCCCTCGGACTAGTTGACGAAGATCGCAAATCCGCGTTGCTCGGCGCCGTGCGTCGCGCCGTGCGGTACAACGGAACTCGCTTCGACCGCGACCGGCTAACAAT
>Ga0129324_10002040_pt1 | contig 12707 bp, 6 predicted proteins | sample CPBDNA_7_FD_96879 | JGI IMG/M metagenome (GOLD analysis project Ga0129324, IMG submission 96879) | Freshwater to marine salinity gradient microbial communities from Chesapeake Bay, USA - CPBay_Spr_15_0.2_DNA | ecosystem: Environmental > Aquatic > Marine > Coastal | place: USA: Chesapeake Bay... | reverse complement strand
GGCGTTCAAGGAAACCAAGGACAACGCGGACCCAAAGGTCATGTCGGCACAAAAGGGCATTTTGGGCGGAAACCGTTTTTTACCACGTAGAACAAAGGGTGTAAAAATCTGATTGTATTATATTAGGTCCGATTGAATCATAATATGAGTGATATTCAAAATGTATATCAAAACTCCCAAAATGCACCGGAAGCAATGCCCGGTTCTGTAATTCAAGAAATCAAGAGTCTGATCTGTCCCGCACCAATGCAGCCCAGTGTAGCCAATGCTCGCATTGTAGTATTAAACGCTGAAATTCAGAAACAAGCCGACGAAATTGAGCTTTTAGAAAAACTGGTGGTCGGGTTGGAACAGCGATATCAGATTCAGTTTTCAGTCGGCGAAGTAAGTGTGTTCAATTCAGATGTAGTGAATCCCTCGCCGAGATTGAATATTTCCGGAAACATTCCCAATATTTCCTTGGATTTTGCAGTTATTCCACCACCCAGTGGAATCGCGGGAATACCTGGGAGAGTTGGGAATCAGGGAAAACCTGGACCCGCGGGTCCGGGCGGAAATATAGGTAAAACCGGTTATTGGGGTAATCGTGGATAATAAAGTGCCCAGAAAAATATGCAATTGTATTATAAATAGCATATTTATATGTCTAAATGCACATCCAACAAAAATCTTGTCCAAAATGACCCAAATCAATATAGTTATGGACTGACGGTTGACCCACGCTGGGTATGTGTTGACCGGTCTGAGTCTTGTACATCTTATTGGATTTTTGGGTCGAGTTGCAGTTGGAGTTGCGATGCATACCAAAATCAACCATATTGTGTAAAATATCCGCCAACCAGTAAATATGGTGTTCCTGCTACACAGGAACTTCGAAATCTAAATCAACAAATGGCGAGCACATGTGCGCAAACACAATCTGATTTAGACGCATATAAGAGTATTATTCCACCCGATATTGCGAAAAATGCACAAGTCGCAATTACACGTGGAAAACTTCTTCCAACATTTAGAGAAGAAAAGTCGAGTAATCCGACTATCGATTTATACCCTTTAAAGACAACCGCTGCAGAACTTCAAAACAATATTACTATGTGCAGTTCTTACAGTCGAGAAATAATGGGCAACGCCGTGAATGATTGCTCAAATAAAAAGTCGCTCATCAACGATCAGAATGCATGTTATTACGAAGGGATGACTACAACCCGCGAAGGGTTTACGGCGACTCCCAATACATCATTGAATGACGCATACGGACAAATAAATGCGCAAAATGTAGCTGCGTACAACATATCCCAATCCGCACTCAATGCGATTAATCCGAATCTCGATGCTCCTCAACTGCAAAATTCAGCTCCGAATTCCAATCCAACCGAAGTGAATGCGAAGCTATACAATTTCATAAATACTCCTTTAGAAAATACCACGAAAACCTTGAGCGAAATACGATCAGACCTGGAAGCCCAAAACGCATATTCGTCGGTTATTTACAATAATTGTACAAGTCCAAAGTCGCTGTTAGATATACAAGGTGTTCAACAATGCCTTCCCAATTATTATAATACCGCGAAATCGACATGTGATTATGCGTCAAAGTTAGCAACCGGTGCGAAAGACACAACTGGAGGCATGGTAAAAATACCATTGTTGTGGGCAAATGCCGAAAATTCGCTGCATGGAAATTCCAGCGTAAATAGTCAAAGTATTTTAAGTGACGTCACAAACAAATGCAAGAACTGGATCGGAATGTATGACCAATGGCAGGAGGATGAGGAGCAAGCAGAAGAGGTTCCTTGTGTTCCCGAACGAGCAATACAGCCATCTTTCAACCCGACAATACAGAATATTGTTGAGAATTGGGCAAATGCGTCGGAAAAATACATTGAAGCGCTTATGAAACGATTGCATGTAATTGAAAAGTATATTGAAAATTATCCCAATATATTAGCGTTGGATGGTAAAAACGTACAATCGCTTCCTCCGGGACAACCTCCGTATCTAACAATTCGTCGCGTCTTGAACCCAGCTACCCCGGAAGTATCGCCGACATTTTCTTTACATATCGATCTACCTCAAGGCAACACCGGTGTAAAAGGTATGGTTGGTAATACGGGTCCCAAAGGACCCAAGGGTGCAATTGGACAATCCGGATCTCTGGGTAAAACAGGTGAATGGGAGGAACCGATACAGTATACACTATCTTAGTGAAAGGGCAATTACAATAACTTTTGTATTCTCATAATATATTATATAAAAGTTATACCGTTATGGATAAACTCAAGACGAATAAAAAATTAGTTACCTTATTTTTAATAGTCGTATTCACATCCTTCATCTATTATCTTGTCCATTATATTGGACATATATCCGAACCATTTGAGCCGGTTCTTAGCACACAACTGACTACTGTGCAGATGGGTAATACGATACCACAATCAATCATAGTAGAACAGCAGAATAATAAAATATTATACGATAGTCTGGTTACTCGGGAAATAGAACTCTCCAATATCCTTGGTGAAATTGAACAATTTATTCAACTTCCGATAGACACCAAAGTAAATCATAGTTCTGATCCGTCCTCGTTTCGTGTGGAGATTGATGGAAAACCCGGCAATCAAACAATTACCTACACCATCCCGAAAGGAAGGATAGGCTCCAAAGGAAATCCGGGAAAGCCTGGTATCAAGGGACCAAAAGGTCCTGTTGGAGAAAAAGGAGATAGTGGGGTGGCTGGATATTATATCCAATAATGCACTCTTCCTATTCTGAAATTCCATAGTGAATTTGTCTATAATTTAGGCACAAATGGAGAGTTTTTAGCCGACGTTTGCTCGATTTCATTCATACGCTTTTGCTGCAATCCATCCACCGTAATGTCTGAATCGACTTTGTCTGCTTGGTATGTGTCGGGTGGTGTTGGAATACTAATCACATCGTCATGTGCAGACACATAATTATACATTTGACGACGCCCCCCATTCCCCTTTGCACTCAATTCATCCGGTGTTAAACTGAAAAAGGTATATGGTTCAGATACTATGTTCATTCCACCATTCGACTGCATAAGACTGGTACCTACGGGTTCTCCGCCAGGAGCGGCACCAGCTCGTCGCTGTCCTTCTTTTTGGACATCCGATTGAAAATGCGCAACAATATCATCGCCTAAAACAACGCGATAATTCTGTTTTGCTAAAAGTAATGCTGGAACATTTTGCACATTGGGGGGTAATACCACCTTTTGTCCATTTTCCAGACAAATGTACATTTGGTTGTTATTGCTGTCTCGCTCCCGCTTATCGATACATATGAAATTCAGTTTTTTGGAAAGATTACCTTTAACCAAATATTGTAATATTCGCTGGGAATGCTTGCAATGGTTGCTATAATACAATGTATCCATTCTTTGTATTATATTTAGAGTTCGTAGTTATTTTATTTACGCATTCCTACACATGGAATATAACAAACGGTTCTGGAAGTAGAATACCGCATACATGGAGGCGGACCAAAATAGAGAAAACCAGAAATGTTCAGGGACCTTCTTCCGTATGCCCATTGCTACACCGCTCACCACCAACATAGCCATTAGAACGAAACCCATTACAGAAAGCCAATAAAACCAGACACAATATTCACGTCCCAAAGGACCAAACAAGTTTGTTAGAGCGCTCTTATCCATTTTATACTTAATAGATAGATTTTTCTTGCATGAAGCATGGTTTTACTAAATTCACAATACAACTGATTCTGAGATATTTTTCACATTATAATTATCCAACCATAATATAAATACTTATGGGAACGATATTATATCTACTGCGCGCATTTTTTGAAGAAGAAAAATGGAACTCTATAATGCTATTGCTAATAGGTTTAATCAGTAACATTTTGCAGGCAAACACAATATCTTATTTCACATCACGTATTTTAGAAGGAATTCAAAAGAAGGAAATCGGTAGTGTATTCACTTATTTTTCTTATTTTGTATGGACTTCCGTGGGATATGGATTGTTATATTATTTGTATCGTATGTTCCAATATAGAATCTTGACTAAAATGCCCCAATGGATTCGTTTCCAAATATTACGCATGATATTATTTGTTAATAACGAACAGTTGGGCGCAACAAATTTCACAAAAATGGTCTCTCCAGTAAATCGTGCGACTTTCATATGCTATCAGATTTTTTCAGATATGGTGATGTATATTATTCCCAATATATTATTTTTGTTAGTAATCACCGGCATGGTCTTTTATGTGGATGTGAAAATGGGCTTTGCCTTTTTGCTTGGGAATATAGCATGGATTTTATATGTAATTTATTCTTGGAGTTCAATGAGTGTGAAAAATGCCCTATACGAAACCTCAGTCAACGATACGGAGTCACAACTTGTTGAAATCATGAATAATCTCGATAAAATCATCTATCGGGGCCAAGCTCGAGACGAAATTGATATATTTTCCAATAGAACGGATAGTACAATTGATGTATCATACGATTTTTTCTCCACGGTCAGTGACCATGTAATGGTTGTTAACTTCATCATTTTATTCACCATGGTGTTATGTATTTCCAATGCAATTCATTCATATTTCCAAGGTAATATAACCTCGACTCTGTTTATGACGTTTTTCACATCTATGATCATGTATAAAGACCGTACCGGTAGTCTGGTCGCCCAAATTCCCGATTTTATTGAATTTATGGGTCGTTCCGGAACCACAATGAAACATTTTATGAATTTGGAAGTGGATTACGAAAAGGTGAAAAACAAGGAATATATTACAGAGGACTTGGAATACAACAATATCCGTTTCGAGAATGTGTCTTTTACTTACCCTGGAACAGACAAAGTTGTTTTCGAAAATGCGAAATTCAATTTGGATACAACGAATAACAAAATCATTGGTATTACGGGATTATCAGGCAACGGCAAAAGCACCATGTCCAAGCTGATGATCAAAATGTATAAATGTAATGAAGGTGCAATTTACATAGACAATGTCGATTTACAAGACATTGATACACACACTCTTCGTGAAAATGTGACGTATGTAAATCAAAATTCCAAATTATTCGACAAAACGGTCCTTGATAATATAATGTATGGATGCACAGATAAGGACAAATGCAAAACACATTATGATGAAATCATGCAATATCCCAAGATTAAGGGATTGTATGAAAATGTAGATATTGAGGGAGAAAAGGCGGGGTTTTCTGGTGAAAAATTGTCCGGAGGACAGCGTCAAATCGTAAATGTTATTAGTGGGTTGATTAACCCGTCCAAGATTTTGATTTTGGATGAGCCAACCAATGCTTTGGATCCCGATTTAAAAACCGAATTGTTGGAAATCATCAAATATTTCAAACAACACAAACAATGTATTATTATTATTACGCACGATCAGGATGTTCATTCTCTTTTCGATGAAAGTGTGGTGGTATAACGCAATTCCGCTTGCGGTCGGCTTAGTTGGGGTCTTGTGTTTCGCCACCCCCCTGCAGCAATTCCGCTTGCGGTCTTGGGGGTCTTGCATTAGCCCCCCTGGATAAATAAGTTAAGGCGAAAACATCTTATAAATTTATATACACTAAATTTATAAGGCACTCGATATGGATAATGCTACTATTTGGAAAATCATCGATACTTATTTTCAAGATAATCCGCAAGCTTTAGTGAGACATCATATTGACTCATATGACGACTTTTACAAAAACGGGATTTATCAGATATTCAAAGAAAAGAATCCGGTTCGACTATATTCTCGCTTGGATCCCGTTACGAATGAATACATGTCGTATTGTAATTTGTACATGGGCGGCAAGGACGGGTCCAAGATTTATTTTGGAAAACCAGTCATTCATGACGACCAAAACGTCCATTATATGTTTCCCAATGAAGCACGGTTGCGCAATATGAATTATAGTATGACTATTCATTACGACATTGACGTTGAATTTGTTGATATTTTGAAGCCGGGCGAAGAACCAACGGTTATGGGTGGCGAAATGGAAAAGGAACTGCGCGGAGGTGGTGTGGAAGTAATCGATTATGACATACAAAATAACGGTGTTGCTACGCAGGCAACTACATTGGGCACCATTTTATCCGCAGATACGGAGCCAATTGGAGGAGAACCTCCAGTAGTAATGACCGGAGGTGCTCCAAAAGCGACTGCCGCCAAAAAGAAGGCTGACGCCAAGGATGCAGTTCGCTTAAAAATGACTACCGAGGCGGCCTCTCGTCTTCGCGAAATGTCCAAGACATCGCTTTCTGGAAACACGCAAACCAGATGGCACACATTGGACAAGATTTATTTGGGTAAATTTCCCGTCATGTTACAATCCGCATTTTGTGTGTTGAGTGGGTTGTCGAAAGAAATCCGTCATTCCATGGGTGAATGCCGGAACGATATTGGCGGTTATTTCATTGTCGATGGAAAAGAAAAGACCGTCGTCGCACAAGAGAAATTCGCGGACAACATGTTATATATTCGCGACGTGAATGACGACAAATATTTATATTCTGCCGAGATTCGCTCTGTTTCAGAAAACGTGTCCAAGCCTGTCCGAACATTGTCCGTGAAAATCGCGACACCTACCTCTAAATACACTAACAAACAAATCGTGGTGAATATTCCCAATGTTCGCGCTCCCGTCCCACTATTCATTGTGTTCCGCGCTTTGGGCATTATTTCAGACAAGGACATCATCTCCCATTGTATCTTGGACATGGATAAATACGAAAGTATGATTGACCAATTTATTCCGTGTGTTCATGATGCAGCTAATGTAATGACCCAACAAAATGCCCTCAAATACATTGCTCTTTTGACCAAAGGTAAGGGTATTACACACGCTTTAGAGATTTTGTCCGATTACTTTTTACCCCATGTAGGCGAAACCAATTATATTCCCAAAGCATATGCCCTTGGTGATATGGTATTCCGGTTACTTTCTGTCTATATGGGTTGGGAAAAACCCACGGACCGCGATAATTTCAAATTCAAGCGGGTTGAATTGGTGGGGTCTCTATTATACGATTTGTTCCGCGAATATTGGAGCATTCAATTGCGTCAAATCCATTTGGAGTTCGAAAAACGTCTCTACTACAACCAAGCCATGTACGAAGACAATTTGTTTGGTCTGATTACACAAAATTACCAAGATGTATTCAAGGAACGAGCATTGGAGACGGGATTCAAAAAGGCATTCAAGGGAAATTGGGGAGCACAAACCCATACAAAACGCGTCGGTATTGTCCAAGATCTGAATCGCCTATCATTCAATTCTGCTCTGAATCATTTACGCAAAACCAACCTCCCTCTTGATAGTAGCTTGAAAATCGTCGGCCCTCGCTTATTGCATAATTCACAATGGGGATATATGGACCCAATTGATACACCCGATGGCGGAAGTATTGGTCTCCACAAACATTTGTCGATTTCGACCTATATTACACGCGGTGTTTCGCGAGAACCCATGATTGCATGGCTTCGTGAAAAATGGGGGATGAAATTAGTGGAAGAATATTCGCCACGCGCACTCTCTCAAGTATCCAAGGTTTTTGTGAATGGTTATTTGGCGGGTGCAGTTGATGAACCCATTGGTTGTGTGGAAAAATTCAAGTTGTATCGTCGCAATGCGCTACTTCCGATTTATGCGAGCGCAACCTTTGATATTAAACTAAACACTGTCTTTGTCTATACCGATGCAGGTCGTTTGTGTCGTCCCATCTTTTATCGTGATGAACAAACCGGAAAAACGTCGTATCAGTCCAAGGCGATATTGAAGAAATTGCAAGAAGGCGATTTCACATGGGAAGATTTGACCACGGGATTCAATAAAAAGCGCGATGCGGCCGGTTTTACACCCACTGAAATGCGCATTTACGAACTATATGAGTTATATGAAGGTATCGAGAGTGAGACAAATCCCGCGAAATTGGAACGTTTTTTGAAAGAAAAATCCGTCTTGGACTTTATTGATAATAGCGAGAGCGAACATGCATTGATTGCATTGGATGCAGAGAGTTTCGAGACCGGACATATAGAAACTGAAGAGAAGAGTGATAAGTCCGTAACGAAATCGCCGAAATCGCATACTCATTGTGAAATCCACAATTCGCTTATATTTGGAATGATGTCCAATATGGTTATTTTTCCCGAAAACAATCCGGCCACGCGTAATTCGTTTTCGTGCGGTCAAAGTAAGCAGGCTTGTTCGACCTATCATACGAATTATCAAATGCGTATGGATAAAACCGCAGTTTTGCTCAATTATGGGCAAGTACCGTTGGTAAAATCGCGATTCTTGGACTACATTACTCACGAAGAGAATTCATATGGTGAGAATGCGATTGTCGCCATTGCTTGTTATACCGGATACAATGTTGAGGATGCGATTTTGGTGAATGAAGGCGCTTTAAAACGCGGATTATTCCGCACTTCTTATTTCACTTCTTATGAATCGCATGAAGAAACCACTAAAAACGGGTCTTCTCTTGTCGATAAACGATTCTTGGACATTTCACAAGAACCTTTGGTTGTAGGAACCAAACCGGGTTATGATTATAGTAAGTTGGACCAATTTGGTATTATTAAAGAAGGCACCCCCGTAAATGAGAAGACAGTATTGATTGGTTTAGCTTCCATCAACAGTCCTCAACCCGGAAGTTCAATGGACGCGATTCCCACTTATACAGATGGGTCCAAGACGCCGAAAAAGGGGCAATTGGGAACCGTGGATAAAGTGTTTATTACGGATGATGAAGAGGGAAACCGTATTGCAAAGGTGCGAGTATTGGAACAGCGCATACCTACATTGGGTGATAAGATGGCTTCACGTGCCGGTCAAAAGGGAACCATCGGCATGGTAATTCCGGAACGGGACATGCCTTTTACTGCAGAAGGAATACGTCCAGATTTGATTATTAATCCTCACGCCATCCCCACACGTATGACTATCGGACAATTGGTCGAGTCTATCACAGGAAAGGCATGTGCGATATATGGCGGATTTGGAGATTGTACAGCATTTAATAACAAAGGGTCCAAGATTGGTGTATTTGGTGAAATGCTCACAAAACAAGGGTTTCACTCGAATGGGAATGAAATATTATACAATGGTATGACGGGAGAGCAATTGGAAACCGAAATCTTTATGGGACCCACATATTACATGCGTTTAAAACACATGGTGAAAGACAAGGTCAATTATCGTGCATTGGGTCCAAGAACTGCCTTGACCAAGCAACCGGTCAGTGGTCGTGCGAATGATGGTGGGTTACGTATAGGAGAAATGGAGCGTGATACAGTGATTTCACATGGAATGAATGACTTTTTGCGCGAATCGATGATGGAGCGTGGCGACAAATCGTATATGGCGGTGTGTAATCATACGGGTATGATTTCGATATACAACCCATCCAAGGATTTGTTTGTAAGTCCTATGGCGGACGGACCTTTGAAATATGTAGGATCGTTAGAGGGTGAAGATGTTCGATTGGAGCACGTAACGAAATATGGACGTAGCTTCAGTGTGGTTTGTATCCCGTATTCATTCAAATTATTGATACAAGAATTGCAGACAATCAATGCACAAGTTCGTATTATTACCGACGACAATATTCAACAAATCGAAAATATGTCTTACTCACAAAACATCCAGACTTTGACCGGCGACGATAAAATGACCCCGACCAGCTTAATTCGTGCAATCCAAAAACGTATTGATGAGAAACATACCGCACGTCTATTTACACCATCACCAGAAGATACACCCGACCAGAGTTTATTCAAGGAAGCAGTTGATGATTTTTCTCCTCCTTATGCACCAGGAAGTCCCGCATATGGACCCAACGAAAGTCCTCCTTATGCACCAGGAAGTCCCGCATATGCACCCACTGATAGCCCACCCTATGCACCCACAGATACGCCCGATAGCCCACCCTATGCACCTTATTCACCCGTCGATATGCCCGAGTATGTTCCAAGAAGTCCGGATTATGCCCCCGGAAGTCCTGCCTATAATCCCAATTCGCCTTATGTATCCCCGGCAGAAGCAGGTGATAGTCCGGTCTATAATCCAAATTCACCCTACGTATCCCCCGGACAAATGGGTGGAGGCAGTAAAGAGGAAGACGACGATGAAGAAGAAGCACGATATAAATTGGGCGAAAAGGTATGTCTTCGTCATTGCAAAGATGGTCACCCCACAAGAGCATGGGAAGTATCTCACGTGGGACCAAAATTCATCACATTGCGCGCGTTTGATACAACTGGATTGTCGGAAGAAGACCAAATACAAGTAGTCTCCCCATTCGATATTTTTCCCGAAGAACATGCACGAGCATATCATGCAAAACACATGGTTCAGACGACAAACCATATGCCGGCAGCACATATGGAACAAATGAATGCGATGCCTTTACCCCAGCCACCAACGGTGATTAATATAACACCCAAGTTTTTCAATGGGGGTGGAAGTGATCATTCAAGTGGTATAGAACAACCGACTGAATCGACCGGTAACCATTTTGTTCCGGAAACGATGTCGGATATTGTGGTAAAAGCAAATCTTAAACCTGCCACCAAAACAGAACCAATTGAAGAACTTGATTTGTCGAAACCGTTGATTGTGAAAAAGGGGGTATAACCCAATGTAGTAAGAATATTTTAGATATATGGTAAAACATCTAAAATATGAAATATGAAATCTGTATCGGCGTAAATGAGGGATAATCATAGCCGTGTGGTTAAGTTATATTTAACACGAATATTCTGTTCTAAATGCGTAGTATTTATGGTTGTATGTCGAATCAATAACTTATGGATTTTGTTTAAACCGTCTTTATTCAATATCAATATGTCCAATGCACATTTCAGCGCGTAATTGACCCATTTTTTTACTTCTTTGTCGATTTCACTTTTCGTATGCTCGCTCATTTTTGATGAGCCATACGATGGTGAAACTGCATCCACATCATACAATCCGACTTCTTTGCCCAATCCAAACAAACTAACGTATTTGCGGGCCAATGAATTTGCTTGTTTCAAATCATTCGATGCTCCTGTAGTGACGTCTAAATCCATTTCGCCGTCAAACACAACTGCGTCTTGATATTCATCCGGCCGTTTGGTCGTTTTTGTTCTATACAATATGATTTCGGCAGCGCGCCCGCCCAATGCGACTATTATGTTCGCCAACATGTACCGTTTCGACGGCAGATTGATATATTGTTCTTTGGGTGTAAATAACGTATATCCGCCAGCACCACCATTATTCGCATTGATGGTTACGCGACGAACATCAAAAATATCCTTGAAAAATAATGCGACCAATGTATGCCCCCCCTCATGATAAGCGACTAATTTGATGCTGTCCTTATCTCGATTTTCATTTGCTTTGGGCAATCCAATGGTTATTTTTTCAAATGCATCAATCAAACATTTGTCTGTTATAGACGTAGTATTATATCTCACTGATAATATGGCGGATTCATTCGCCAAATTCGCCAATTCTGCGCCTGTAAATCCTGTAGTTAATTCATATATCATATCCAAATCTACATTATCGCATACACTTTTATTTCTCAAATGAACATCCAATATTTGTTTTCGCCCTTCTTTATCCGGTAATCCCACCGTGACTTTGCGGTCAAATCTTCCAGGTCGCGTTAATGCATTATCTAAAATATCCGCTCGATTCGTGGCCGCCATTACAATAATACCATCGCTTTCATTAAACCCATCCATATTGGTTAATAGTTGATTTAAGGTTTGGTCGCGCTCACTATTTCCACCATATTCCGCACGCTGTTGCCCAATCGCATCTATTTCATCGATAAATATAATACACGGCTTTTTTTTCTCCGCTTCTTCAAATATCTCGCGCACACGGGATGCCCCGACGCCAACATACATTTCCACAAACTGAGAGCCACTTGTAGCGATGAAGGATACGCCCGCTTCACCTGCAGTTGCCTTTGCTAAAAGAGTTTTCCCTGTTCCGGGAGGACCCTCTAACAAGACACCAGAGGGGATTTTCGCACCGGCCTCTTTATACCGTGTAGGATGCTGTAAAAATTCCACTATTTCAGTTAATTCATATTTTGCTTCATCACACCCAGCTACGTCATGAAATGTGATACCTGAAAGATCATTGGGTTTGATTATATCGTTTTCTGGAGTTTGTTCCTGGTTGTGTTTTATATAATCTTGCAGTGATTTTCGAAAACGATTTATTCGATGAATAAGAAGAACATGATATATAATTCGAAAAATGATTGTGATTGAAAGCCATATATAATACACTCGCAACGCGGATCGCAATATGTATCGATAATCATATAGAGTCCAAGGGCGGTCCGAAGATATGGAAAAGGGAATGCGATTTTTTTGCAATACCTCCATGACGGTATTTGTTAATTGTGGAATGGTAGAAATCTTGTGTAAATTATGTATCGCATAACCTCCATCAGAGAGTGAATCGACCACTATGATTTCTGGATAATTTGTGTATATAGTCACACAAGTAATGTTTTGTTTATCAACATAATGAATGAAATCCTGAAATTCGAGATTGTTATTTGGTAAAGTAATCTCGTACGCATCTAACAATGGTGTTGTTATTGTATCGCAATTGATTGATTTTAATGGCGTTGTAAATAACCACGAGTTTACACCTATCATAAAAAAGG
>Ga0129324_10002039_pt1 | contig 12713 bp, 9 predicted proteins | sample CPBDNA_7_FD_96879 | JGI IMG/M metagenome (GOLD analysis project Ga0129324, IMG submission 96879) | Freshwater to marine salinity gradient microbial communities from Chesapeake Bay, USA - CPBay_Spr_15_0.2_DNA | ecosystem: Environmental > Aquatic > Marine > Coastal | place: USA: Chesapeake Bay... | reverse complement strand
TTCTCACGTGGTTTTCCAAAAATTCATCGTCTTCGGTTCCAGAGTGAACTCCAACCAAATGCACATCGAAGGTGAGTTCACGGAGAATAGTTGACCTGATTGTTGCCATGGCCTCAGCCAAGTCTGGAATAGCTGGTGGGTTGAAAATAAAGAGCATCGGCCTATTCCCTACTCGCAAGTAGCGAGAGTCAGACATGTATGGCACTAAATCTAAAGCAAAGGATTCTGCCCAGCCAGCTGGATAGTTTTGGTTCACCAGAACGTGACTGTCAAGGCCATCCCATGACCGGGTCCAATTGTGATTCGCCCAACACAAGGCAAATGGCAAATCAATTTGGGGGTTCTTGAGCAGGACGTCTATTGGTTTCTCTAGGAGCCTTCTGCCTTCGAACCAATAGTGGTACACGATAAATCCATCAACGCCGTACGTGCGCGCTAAGTGGGCTTGCTTTTCGAGTCCCTCTGGCGTGGAGAGGTCATATTGCTCCCCCTCAACAGGTTTTATAATTCTGTGTTCGTTGTATTGAGGTCTTGCTGATTCCACCGCCATCCACTCGGTATAACCCTCACCCCACCATTCGTCATTTTCCTTAACCCGATGGAACTGCGGGAGCATGATTGCAAGCACCTGAACTTCGTTATTGGGTGAAATCTCACAGCGAGTCTCATTTGGGTCTACCTGGTTGGCAGTGACAATTTCCATGCCGCCCTCTGAAATGAGGATTCCCGTCAATCGCACTAATGCTTCATCGATCAACTCTAGGTCGAAGGCCTTAGATTTCGAGTTTGCTGGCCATTTCACTTCGGGTAAACGCAAGTCAAGAAGTCGTTGAATGACCCAAGGGCGACACATAAATATCCCACCCGCCGGGTAGGTGTAGTCGGAAAGTTTGCCCAAGGTCAAGCTAATACCGAGTCGATCAAGAAAGAACTCAACGAAATCCTCAACTTCAGTATCCGATGATTCACTGTGAACTTTTTCTGGGGCGCAGATTGCCCCGATGTTTCTTACTTGATCAAGAGCTTGAACCATAAGGTTCGCTTTGCTAAATAATGGGCGGAGCATCGGAAGTTGAGACGGGGGAAATATTGCCTTCCCTGCTTGATTGGTTTTCTCATCAAGGTTGAGAAGCAGAATTGCCGAATATTTGAAAACAGGGGTAGTAGTCAGCCCGTCCAGTGCTGATGCGAACTGACCCAGACTCGATCTGACTTCCAAAATTTCAGCATTGGGCCATGCAGCCAATATTGCGGATGATAGTTGCGAAGCTGCACTCTGTTTTATGGTCACGATTAAATGAAAATGATCGTCGATTTCAGCGAGTTGAAGTCGGAGAAAATCCAACTCCTTGGAATTGCTCACGTGAACAACCACTAAAAGGCTTTCCTGGGGGTGAGGCTTGTTGCCAGGTCCAAATGCATCAATGGTGCCTAACACTTTTGGGTGTGCATCAACGGGTTGGCCGAACGCGATTCGCCTATGGCCTTGCTTGATGGATTCACGACGCCCGAGTAAAGCTAAAGGTCTCAGTTTTCGCCGATACTCGCCCAGCGCCCGCAGAGGTGACGTCAGCCGCCATGACCTGCTGGCGAGCACACTGGATAGAAATATTGATTGCTGCCACAACTCATTTTCCAGCCTAAAAACCTGGCGTTGAAGTTTGGTAATTTCTGCCTCAAGTTCCCGGCCACTTCTTTGTAGCTCTGGATTAGCCTCCCCTACAGGATCGTTCACGTAATGATTGTAGTTTTCAACTCTTTCAGTGGAGAGTTTGCTCGCCGCATCGGCTTGAATAGGAGATGGTGGGTTACAATTTTCTCTTACGGGGCCCTTGGGCGTAGTGAAACAAAGGAACGATGACTTCTCCAAACATCAAACGGCTAGATGCGATCATTGAGGCACTTGAACTACCGGTCGACACGGGCCAGGGAACATTTAATGAACGTATTGGGCAGTTTCTAGCCACCGAATTTCTCACTCCAGAAATTCGGGCGACCGTTGCCCTCATGGCCTGCACCGGTTCCTATCCCACGGAGGCCGAAGTTGCCCGGCTCACGCCCCCTCTGGCCGTTGGGTCCCACGAACAGGCACTAAAGATCCTGGCACAAATGATCCGAAAAGCCTCACGGAAGTCGCGGGCACGCGAACCCGAAATATTCAGCGGAACGATTATCGATGTTTCACGTTCGAGCAGGGCACTCTCCATCACGGGAATCCCTCGGGTAGCCATGTCCCTCAGTGCCGAAGCAGACGAACTCGGTGCACTTTCGGTCGTCTGGGAGGGAGGGGGTCCGGGCATTGTCACCCTTAATTCCCATCAGGATGGCTGGTCAATGGAACCACGCGTCTGGGCGCAATCACTCCACGTGCGAAAGTGGCTACTGTCCTTAAAGGGTGCTTTCTGGAAGTCCATGAACCGACTAGCCAGCCTTCCGCACGGACATTCCATGGTGCGCGCCATTCGCACTCTGGTCAGCCCACTGGCGAACGTCCTCTTCGATCGAAGTGGTCCGCAGACTCTGCTTATCTTGGCCGACTGTCATTACGTCACGCCCGAGGTTCCACGTCTGGGAATTGTCACCCGGGTGCTTGCTTGGGAGAAAGTCAATCCCCGACTTCGCACAACCGTTGTGTTGCACGATCTACTGCCCATTATTGATTCCAAACATTTTGCACCCGATCAAAGCCTCGAGCACATCGAATTCATGCGATTTATCGCTGCTTGTTCCACCGTGATCATTCCGTCACCCCACTTGAACGAGCAGGTGGATGCTGTTCGTGCTCTGTTTGATTCACCACCGCAGGCGCGCACCATTTTCGCGCCCTATGGACTTTCCACCCACGCTGAATCCGCGCTTTCTTCCCGCTCGGTAACTCCGGGGACAGTTAAGCAACCGACGTTCATCATGATCGGTTCAATGGATGATCGCAAAAATCATGCATTGGCGTTCTGGGCGCTTGGCCTGATGGGGCGCGGCATAAACGGAAACATTGGCATTGCCAGTACTTTGCATGTTGTTGGCGCCCGTCGCCCGACCTCGGAGAATACCCGCGATGCGCTGGCTTTTGCTCGAGCAAACAATGTCACCGTCATTGAACACCACAATGCCAGTGATGCACTGGTGCAGGAAATCAGAAGTAACTGCCATGCCACCCTGTATCTGTCATGGTCAGAGGGCTTTGGGCTACCCATTCTCGAATCACTCGCCCAAGGGGTACCTGTTATCGCCTCAGACATTCCCCCGCATCGAGCACACCTGCCCTACGGTGGGATTACACTTACCCCTGCCGGTGATCCTCGAGCACTCTGTGACATTCTCACAGCAATGGCAACAACCGATCCCAATTTGATTCAACGGGGAGATTCAATTAACTACCGTGCTCTGCCTGCGAACTCACGCATGTGGGCTCAACTCGTATTAGAAGGCGAAACACCAAATATTGCGATGGTTCAAGACCCCACAAGAGTCGGTCACCACACAACTGGGGAACTCAGACTTCCGTCTGCTGCGCAATAGCGCGGCGATCGAGATGGAGTTTAATAGGAGTCTGGCAACGTACACCGAGTTGGGAAAATGAGAAAGAAACTACCCCTCAGTCAATGGGATTCAGTCTCCATGACTGCTTTGGTCTGGTGCAAGCAATTGCTGTCGAGCAGTGGTATCACGGTTGCGCCACCGCCGGACCTTTGGGCGCAAGCGACGAGTGATGACTTACTCATAAGAGCTGCGCTAAGTCGACATCGGATCATTCCCCCCGCAGCCGCTTGGCTTTCAGATGAATTATCCGCACCAGTTTCCGTGGGAACTAGAGATTGGTTGGCAACAGAGCGAAAAACAAACCAGCGCCAAGTTATTGCACATGTTGCGGCTGCCGCACGGCTACAACGAGCCTTGTCAGAGGCAGGAATAAAGGCATTGTTTATTAAGGGACCATTTCAGGCGAAGCAAGCAACGGGTGATCCTGCCGGGCGTGGATCCGGTGATCTTGATTTGTTTGTGGAGCCCGACAAATACGAACAAGCTCTTGAGACGTTGATCTCCGTTGGCGCGATCTTGATGGATAAGCAATTGAGCAAACCCCTGGCCCAAAAAGTTGCGCAGGTGCACCATGCCACGACATTTTTACTTTCGGGGATTTCTATTGATCTGCATCGCAGACTTGACCCCAACCCTGATCGAATGCGACTGTCCTTCGATACATTGTGGAGAGAACGCGACACTGTTCAACTCGCCGGAGTTGATTTTGCCACGCTGAGTCCTATCGACGCATGTGTACTTGTGGCATCTCACGGTTGTCGGGACAACTGGTTGCAGATCCGACAACTTGTTGATTTTGCTCAATCACTCAATCGCATCCAATCTGAAGGATTCGATTTCAGCGATTTGGAGCAAAGGGCAGTGGAACAGGGAGTTGCTCGTCGATTGGCTGTCGCCCTGGCTGTCACTCACATACTTGTCCCGGAGCTTCCAGTTCAGTCGGATTCGGCTAAACAATTAGCCCAATGGACGTGGTCACGTTATCGATCTGGTCGGGTGGACATTGGGGCGAGAACCCCTCGTCATGCCGTATCGATGCTCACGTACAGCGCACTTAGCGAGGAGGGACTACAAGGTCTCGTCTACTCCGCGCGCCGGCTGATTTGGTTTACCTCAACCAATGTCGATCCATTGTTTCCGAATCAATCATTGTGGACCTACCCTCTACTCGCTCCAGTGAACGTGGTTCGTCGCATGCTTAAGCCAACGCGACCAAATGAGATTCCACAATCACGAGGTATCAACAGTTTAGATTTAACGAGTAGGGAGCACCTTTTACTCATGATTGGCATGGAAACCCATCCGAGTGGCGCCAAAGAAGCATGGCAAAAATGGAGAGTACTCGTTCCAGATTTCAATGGGGTCACGTCGGTCGAAATTTCATTGCTACCCATTGCTTGGCAAAAAGCGAACGCAGCTGGCGCGATGGACCCTGCTTCTGGGCGACTAAATGGTTTGCAACGTCGTGCTTATGTGCACGCTTCCGCGGTGCTCGCGGAAGCCGCAAGAGTTCAGCAGTCTTTGGCCGATCGTGGCATTCGATCGGAACTGACGGGTGTAGCAACAGCGGCACTGGAATATTCCAACCTGTCACGTTGGCCGTTGCTACGCGCCGAGTTGTGGATAGACAGCGCTGAGCGAGATGCTGCAATTGCAACAGCTACGGCTAGCACCGCCGAACGAATCCTTGGACGCCGACAATTTCCCAATACTTCAACACCAATCGCCCTGACCTGGCGTCAACCCGATCGAGAGCTTGGAAGATTCCACTTTAGTGACACCAATGTTATTGATTGGCAGGGGCGAGCGTTGCGGGTAGCGCCTCCGCACATTGCTGCACTGCATGTCCTCGTGAGGGCCTTGCCTGCCTCAAGGCCAGGCACCGGTGCATCTCTTATCGCCCTACTTGACTTGCATTTACTGTCACAAAACCCATTATTTAATCGCGAGGTATTTATCGACTTACGAAGAAAAAGTGTCTGGCGTGGGCTCTTTACAGCCCACGCTCGAGCAGGCATTGCGTTTCTTCCCCCTGATTTAATCGCACTACTCTCGGATTCAATTACGGTCCAAACTTCTGACGCGTCCGTTCGTGACCGAACCCCTATCCAGGTCGGACAAGATTTAATTGCCCACAACATGCCACGAGCATTTAGCCTTGGAGTTCGTGCACTTTCATGAGCATCACAAAGATCGGTGACCCTGAGCAGAACGTCGTGCTATGCGTACCTCGGTGGTGCGGATTAAACGACCCACTCGTCCAAATTTGGTTCGCGTACCAGTTTGCGCTCAATGATGAACGACGGTTGATGATCGATACCCGCGTATCCGGCTTCTGGGACGATCTGGACAACTACTTGGTACCGACACCAACCACCGAGGGAGGACCGGTCCCGATCAGTATGCGCGTTACCGATCTAGACATTAATGCGCTGAACAGAATGCAAACATTCCCACGGCTTTACCAAGGACGAGTGGATTTCATGCAACGTGAGATTTACCTCAGGGCAGTTGTCGCTGACAATCAACTGCGCCTCCAACGAAGTATCGCTTTCGTGACCCGCGCACTCTTTACCCGCATGCCACCTCAATTCCCACATGGGATTTGCCGCCGGATGCAATTCCTTCTCTTCGTCGGGTTCCCTAAAAGACGCAAAAGTAGCCATCCATTTAGCAGCCCTCGGGAACAGGAATTAGTTGTCCACCATCTCTCTGGCGGTGGAAGTGAATCCCTTGGAACGCTATCGTTATTCACTCTGACACCTCCGTTACAGGATGCCGTTCTTAAGGCACTGGATGTCTGTGGCGACGATTTCGATGCGATTCATGTCCGAAACACCGACATTCAGAGCAACTATGAAGAAATATTTAGCGATGCACGACGGCGCCTGCCGGGACGACGAGTCCTTGTGTGTAGTGATGACTCGGCAGTAATTGCCGCTGCTCATAAACAATTATCAGAAAGCCACGTTTTTACCGTCACCAACACCGAGGCCACATCTGGGTCACCGCTACACAAGCTGGGTAGCGGTCGGTCTCCCGAGCAACGTCGCCTTCTCAATTTCAATATGATCGTAGATCTCCTTTGCCTAGCCAAAAGTCGAGAACTACTCATTGCCACACCAAAAAGCGGCCCATTGTCGGGCTATTCTGCCCTCGCTCAAGCTCTTCATGGGCGATCCGATGTGGTCAATCAACTTCTGGGTAAGTAGGTTAATGTTTGATGAATTCGGGGCGAAGAAAACAAGAAAAACGACCTGCAAGGTCGAAAGACAAGGAGCAATATGTCCCCTGAAGGATCTCTTCGTATCAATACCCCAAACGTTGTTGGCGAGGAATTTGAAGGCGAAGTCGTGGTTGTGAATCTGGAGTCTGGGTGCTACTTCAGTCTGATGGGGAGCGCCAAAGATATTTGGAAAACATTGACCCAAGGCAGCGCAACACCCGGGTCCATCATTGCCACACTCGAGGAGACCCTCGACTGCTCTGGGGCAGACGTGGCCAATCAAGTTCTGCCCTTTCTCGATGAGTTGAAAAAACTTGAACTCGTGGTCACTACGGATTCGCCAGGTCCGACAAGCTGCACTGTGCATGAACCACAAGGTGATTCCCTACGCCCACGTTTTGAGGCGCCTCAAGTCGAGACTTTCAATGACCTTCAGGACATCCTCCTCCTCGATCCGATCCATGATGTCGATGAAGCTGGCTGGCCCATGGCTAACCCCGACAACACCATGCCTCACTGAAACTCCGCTGGTGGAATCATTCGGAGAAGAAGTCACCAATGCCACGAATTCAGCCTTCGCAGTGGCAGCAGATCCACAATCTTTGGAACTAGTAATAGCGGAAATCCCGATTCGACTTCGCGCGACCGACCCACGTCTGCTCGCTGCCTTCTCGGATGCTTTGACCCACCATGTGGTCCCGCGATCATCCACCTCTCCTGACCTGCCATGCTTGGAAATCAGGATTTGGTCGTCGAAGGCTACGGGAATTGAACGACCACGAATGCCTGAGAGTATCCGTCAAAGAGTCATGGCCAGGCGAGCTGATCTTGCTCCCGGCGCGGGTTATCAAATGGACTTCGATGCGACCGGACGAATACTGACCATGATGAATCCAAATTCTGGATCCGTTGATGTGTGCATAAGTGATATCGCCAACTTGCCCCAATGGGAAAGAGCCGCACCATTACGAAGCGCTTTGGGGTGGATACTGCGCCGCAGTGACCGTCACCTTCTCCATGCTGCAGCCGTGACGAATTCGCAGGGAGCCGCATTGCTGTTAGGAGCGGGTGGCGCTGGCAAGTCAACTACTTCATTGCGTTGCCGCCAGGAGGGCATGGGTTTTCTCGGCGATGACATTTGCGTCATTGAAGCAAAACCCAATCCACGGATCTTTAATCTTTACGGAACGGCCAAAACCGTTTGGTCGGATAAAGGTCGATTTCCTGAACTTGATCAATATCTAGTCACAGATCCAACCATCGGTGATTACAAAGCCGTTTACGCCGTATACAAATCTGCTAATCACCTAATTGTGGACAGCAGCGAATTACGGGTACTTGTACTCGTTGACAGGTCTCTCCCTGTGGGCGAATGGGAATCTATTGATCCCGCTCGAGTTGTCGCTCTTGTTGCCAGTACAACCGCTTCCTTTCTACCTGGAAGTGGTCGACCCATGCTGGCCGCCCTGAGTGAAATCGCACGCAGGATTCCAGTTATTCGACTCTCTGTCGGACAAGATCCAAAGCAAGTTGCGGAACTGATCAGTTCCGCAATCGATAATGCAATGACACTTCCGAGGGATGTTCGTGTCCATTGAGGTCCTACACGTTATCCAACAATTCGGTCGTGGCGGCGCGAGTCAAGCCCTCAGCTCATTGATTGATACAGCGACTTCATCACGACACCGAGTAGTTTCCTTGATTCCGGCGGTTCCCTCCGCAAAGGATCACCTTCTGGAAAAAGGTATCCCACTTTTCGAACACCCGCTTCAACTCGAATTGGAATGCTTGGTCGAGAGCGCAGACATTGTTCAACTCCATTTCTGGAATACACCTGAGTTGTATGAATTCATGTCAAGACCGATAACTGCACGAATAATTCTGTGGTCACATATTTCAGGAAACACCGCACCGCACATAGTTACACCTGAACTCGCTTCATACCCTGACCTCATAATCTCAACTGGTCTCCCATTCGACCATCTGTGCGACAAAGGTCTCGTGATAAAACCCCGAACACCCCATAACATCACACAAAGTCCAAGACCTACGGAAAAGACTGAGACTTTCACTGTTGGAATTTTTGGCACGCTGGACTCGGGCCGAAGCGAGGCCTCTGCATTCGATGTTTTTGTTGCCGCGAAACTTCCCGGCGCAAAACTCTTGATTGTCGGTAGCGGCGACCTAGTACCAATGTGGCGTGGCCAAGCAGAGTCGCTCAATATGTTGGATCGAGTTGAATTTACCGGATTTGTTAACGATGTCGGGTCTCAATTGGGCCGTATGGATTTACTCCTGCACATGCCCCGCAAGGATTCATCTGCCACTTCAGATCTTGCGTTACAGGAGGCACTCTTGGCCGGTGTTGTACCGGTAGTAACAAGTGGCACTCCCGTAACCGATTTAGTTCGGCATGGATTTGATGCACTTGTAGCTTTCGATTCCGACGAATGTGTTGTGCATCTTCGTGCACTTTTTCAACAGCCTGTCCTTCTGAGACGTTTACGTGAAGAAGGTCTTCGAAGGTCACGTCAGGATTTTGCCCCTCAGCTCTCTGCACAACAGTTTGAGGACCATTACCGTCAACTAATGGATCAACCTGTGCGCACGCATCAATTCCCAATTGACTTAGCAGATTCCGGTACGCAACGGTTTATCGCCACTTTGGGTTTTGCCGCTGAGACCTTCAGAGTGTCGGCCACGCGAGGAAATGGTTGGCAAGAGGCAGACGAAACAATTGCCCTCAGTTCACCCGCATTGGTGGGTGCAGGTGCAGGCGGCATTCTCCATTACCGCGGCTACTACCCGCACGACCCCATATTGCGCTACTGGGCTGGGCTCGTATTTGCCGCACAAGGTCGAACCGCATTTGCTGCTGCCGAGTTTGCTGCTGCCGCAAAAGCTGGCGTGCTCGGCTCGGAGGAGCGCCTCAAGGCCCTTCTGGGGAGTTCGCAAGAATTCAAGGAACAACGATGTTGAAACAGATTACTTTTGACCAAGGCAGCAACATGTACGCAAGCCCAAACAGCGAGGAAAGACCAAATGAGTGACTTAACCGTGATCATGGCAACACGTAATTCGGCTCCTTTCGTTTCACAGGCACTAGCGAGCATCACACGTCAGGCACATGAATCACTCGAAATCTTGGTCATAGATGCTGACTCAATCGATGGCACACAGGAACTCGTTCGCAACGTGCCAAACACCCGCTTAGAACGCCAGACTGGACTCGGATTGTGGCAGGCCTGGAATCAGGCAATTCAACAAATTTCGACTCCCTATATTGCGATGCTTGACAGTGATGATTTGTGGGAGACTGACTCCATCGCAGTGCATATGACAGCACTGAATCAAAACCCCCAGGCTGTTGCCAGCATCGGCCTCACTCGATTTTTCTCTGATGAACCGACACTTCCCTCAGGAGTGCGGCAGGAATTGCTCGAAGGAAGTCATCGCGGAGCGGTTCCCGGGGCCACCATGTACCGACGTGAGGTCTTCGAAATGCTCGGTTACTTTCTCGAAAACTTCACAACCACCGCAGATGTTGAGTGGTTTCTTCGTCTTCGTCAATCTAACCTTATGGTCGAGGAGCCGGATACCGTTGTTCTTGCTAAAAGGATTCACGCGGATAACTTAAGCGGAACTTTTCCCACGCAAAACCAATACGATCAAGACCTGATTCAGATCGCGCGGGAATCTATTCAACGAAAGGCCAAGGCGGCCCAGGAAGTCTTGCCGTGAACGATTCGCTCCTGGTAAACGATTATCCAATTTTTCCCAACTCCACCCGCACCGACCTTGCTTTGGCTTTGCGCCGTGCACTAAAGAATTCAACCGGTCTTGCAGCGGGAAAGTTAGGTCTTTCCGAACAAGCAATGCTTGCGTTTCCATTCCTTCTTGAAAGGTGCACTTCAGCGCGTCAAGAGGCCGCTCTCACCATTCAAACTCGAAGACATTGCGCGGCAACGCTCGGGGTGTTCCCCATCAGCCGAGATACGATACTCGAATTCTCTGCACTGCACGCGGAAGCTGTCCGCTCCCTGGATTTTCTGGGATTGGTCGAGGGTCGGCTCGAAGCAGACCTTCTCAATTTTTTGGATTACCGAGGTCCAACTCTCTCGATATTCGACCTTGAGCCTGATCGGTCAGTCCCCGATAAAAGTGCAGCATGTTACCTCCCTGAGTTAAAGGATAAACGCGTACTGATCATCTCTTCGGCCGCCGACCTGATTCGCTCAAGGGCCAATGAAGAAACTTTCACTGCGACCTGGGCAAAGACTGGAAAACCGTGGTTCAACCCTGAACAGGTGATTAGTCTGCAATTTCCCTACACCTATGACATTGATACTCAACGTCATTTTGGTAGCTCCATCCATTTACTCGAGTGGATTGTTGATCGAATCGATCCTGATACTTTCGATATTGCGCTAATTGCCGGCGCGAGTTTAGGAATTCCCTTGGCCGCCGCCATCAAGGACATGGACCGAAGTGCGCTTGCGTTGGGGGGAGCATTGCAGGTTCTTTTTGGAGTTAAAGGGAAGCGGTGGCGAGACGACCCAGAATGGGTGAAAAATTACTTTACTGACGCATGGGTCGACATTCCAGAGGATCAAGTGCCACGCATGCCTGCCGGCTATTGCGAAGATGGTGCGTACTGGTGAATACTGAAATGCAGAGTGCGCGGGAAGTACCAGTGTTGTTCCTAGTATTCAATCGCCCTGCACACACTGCCCAAGTGTTTGAGCGGATCAGAGGCTTGCAGCCGGTTCGACTACTCATTTCAGCGGATGGACCACGCCCAGATGTAACTGGAGACAAAGAGTCCTGCGATGCAGTAAGAGAAATCGTGTCAAATATTGACTGGGATTGCACGGTCTCCACTCGCTTTGATGAGATCAACCTTGGGTGCCGTTACGGTCCCGTTGCAGGTCTTGACTGGGCCTTTCAGCAAGTCGAACAGGCAATCATTTTGGAAGATGATTGCCTGCCAGATCAAACTTTTTTTCACTTCTGTGCCGAATTACTGCAGCGTTACCGGAATAATCCGCAGGTCATGACGATCGGTGGTCACCGATGGGAAGGGCCTGACCTTTCCGACGCGGACAGTTATTATTTTTCTCGATACCCAGCCACGTGGGGCTGGGCCACGTGGTCTGACCGATGGGCGAAATTTGACATTGAAATGCGGGAATGGCCTGATTTGCGAGATAGCCCATGGTTAGAGACTTTGCTTTGCGATCGTAGTGCCCTCAACTATTGGCAGCGGATCTTTGACTCAATGAATCAGGGGTTAGACGCTTGGGATTATGCGTGGCTTTTTTCTTGTTGGAGAGCAGGTGCTTTTTCGATACGGCCGAACACCAATCTGGTTACCAATATTGGATTCGGGGAGTCCGCAACACACACTCACCAACCGGGCCACCCTGCTTCACGTCCTGCATCCAACATGAATTTTCCATTAAAGCATCCCAACAACATTGGCACTGAAAAGGAGACTGAAGAATTGATTGAGTGGGTTAACTTCAGCGGCGTCACTACTCGACAGGTGCGCGGAGTCGGTCGACACATCAAGGCTCGGCGTCTAAACAACACGAGTAGCTCGAATGACTGAACAACTACCCGAACTGGACGTGATCATTCCGGTATTGAATGGTGGCAAAACCATTGAAGCTGCAATTTACTCAGCCTTGAATCAGATTGATGTCAACGCTCGCGTGATTGTCGTTGATGCGGGATGCAGTGATGACACTATTGACATCGTGACTAACCTGAATGATACCAGAATTCAAGTGCTCTATGGCAATATGATTTCAGGGAAGGAAACCCTTAGGGCGGGGGAAGCCCGCAATTTGGGAATTGATGCTTCTGCATCAACATGGATAGGCCTATTGGATGCCGACGATTTATGGCCACATGAGCGATCACACCAACTGCTGAAAGTAATTTC
>Ga0129324_10002038_pt1 | contig 12714 bp, 18 predicted proteins | sample CPBDNA_7_FD_96879 | JGI IMG/M metagenome (GOLD analysis project Ga0129324, IMG submission 96879) | Freshwater to marine salinity gradient microbial communities from Chesapeake Bay, USA - CPBay_Spr_15_0.2_DNA | ecosystem: Environmental > Aquatic > Marine > Coastal | place: USA: Chesapeake Bay... | reverse complement strand
TTAGGTGGATCTTATCTCAAAGTAATTAATCCAAACGCAACTGCATCATGTGGTTGTGGAGAAAGCTTTGCGGTATAAATATAATTAAACGGAGATAGATATGGCACCAAGAAATCATAAAAACTGGTTAAACACTCCAAAAGTAGAACATATTAGTAGCGAAATCTATTCTTCGCACGATGTTTACAAACAAGAACAAGAACAGATTTTCTCTAAAGTATGGGTTCCTATGTGTCATCTCAGCGAGATGTATAACACTGGAGACTATAGAACATCACAGATTTCCGGCCAGAATGTAATTGCATGGAACACTGGTAATGGCGTAAAAGCTTATATCAATCCAAGTATTCACCAACCAGCTGGAAATATAGCAACAGCTGATTTTGGTAAAGAACTACATTGTGAAGTCAAACACGGTCAAATGGTGTGGGTAACACTTGATCCAAATCCAACACAAAGCGTTGAAGAATGGACTGCTGGTGCTTTTGATTGTATTGCAGATGCTATTGATACCGAAGAACTTGAAGTCTTCCACTACCATAAAGCAATAATTGATACAAACTATAAATTATGGCATGATACAAATTCAGAATTCTATCACGACTTCATGCATTATTTTAACAGAGTGTCAGGATTCAATGATGAATATTTCGCTAGAAAAAATATTCCTTTTGATAATGGTCACGTTAACGTTAGCAGCTTTACTGTTAACTATGAAGAGTATGTCGGATTTGAAGATCGCGGGGAACTATCTTTTCCCAATTTGCCGCCCAACCAGTGGTACATGGTCGATCTCTTCCCAGGCTTTAACTTCAACTTACGTGGTTCCGCCTATCGTTCAGATTCAGTAACACCACTTGGTCCAAACAAAGTTTTGATCGAGTTCCGTGGTTATGGATTAAGAAAAGATACAGCTGAAGAAAGACAAACACGTATCAAACATCATAACTCTATTTGGGGTCCATTCGGTCGTAACCTACATGAAGATCTAATCGGTGTTGCTGGTCAAGGGACCACAATGCGTGAAGGTACCGAACGTAGAAATATTCTACATGGTCGCCATGAGAATGGTACAATCCACGACGAAGTTGGCATGAGACATTATTATGAAACATGGGGTAAGTTTATGGAACTCAACCCGGCAATGCCAATCGCTGCCTAGCTCATTTTATTGTTTACAAAGCCGCTCCAGTAGTGTATAATAGTACACGTATTTGGAGGTAATATGTCGTTTTATACTAATGTCTGCCGTTATGGCAATTCTATTCTGTACCGTGGTTACAACCAAAACGGTCATCGTATCTACAAACGCGATACAGAATTCAAACCAGTATTCTTTACTGAAACAAAAGCTCCGTCCGAATGGACATCACTTGATGGTAAGCGTATTGCGCCTATTGAAATGGCTAGCATGCGTGATGCGAAAGAATGGCTGGAATCAAACCGTGATGTTGCTGGTCGTAAGATCTATGGCAACAATAAGTATCTTCAACAATATATAACTCAACGCTTTCCACGCGATATTGAGTTCAAACGTGAATGTATTGATGTTGGTACTTTCGATATTGAAACAGAATATGATGATGGATTCCCACATCCATCTGAAGCATCTCAACGAATTCTTTCGATTACTTACAAATCAAGTAAATCGAAACTATATCACGTCTGGGGTTATGGCGACTTTGATACTGAGAAATCTCTCATTCAACCAGTTCGTTATTATCGGTGTCGCGATGAAGCATCACTCCTCTCTAAATTTCTCGACTTCTGGTCAGAACCCGATAAAACTCCAGACGTGATTACTGGTTGGAATATTCGTTTCTTTGATGTTCCATATCTAATTAATCGTACTGCCAAGATTCTTGGAGTTGACGCAATCAAAGCTTTTTCTCCTTGGAAGATGATTGACTATCGCCAAGTCACAAGACGTGGTCGTACTGAAGATGCTTATGATATTAAAGGTATCGAACAACTTGACTATATGGAACTCTTTCAAAAGTTTGGTTATTCGTATGGCGCTCAAGAATCGTATGCTTTGAACCATATTGCTTATGTTGTTCTTGGTGAAAAGAAATTATCGTATGAAGAAGCTGGTTCTCTAAAGAATCTTTATAAAGAAGACTTCCAACGATACATTGACTATAACATGAAAGACGTTGAGTTGGTTGAACGACTCGAAGATAAGATGGGACTACTCACATTGGCCATGACTGTGGCTTACAAGGGTGGTGTCAATTATTCCGATACGTTTGGTGTTACAAATATCTGGGAATCAATCATCTATCGTAAACTCAACTCTCAAAAACGTGTACCACCAGTCTGGACTCCGGATTCTGGTAAGTCTAAATTTGCTGGTGGCTATGTGAAAGAACCACAAGTCGGCGCGCATGACTGGGTGGTATCATTCGATTTGAATTCTCTGTATCCAAACATTATTGTCCAATGGAACATGAGTCCTGAAACTCTGATCAACCAAGCAGAAGTTTCTGGTGTTGAATACTATATGAACTCATCTCCATTTGATGGTGATGCTTGTGTCGCAGCAAATGGTTCAACCTATCGTAAGAATATCGATGGTGTGATTCCTTCGATCATTATTGATTACTATGATGATCGTCGTTCAATTAAAAAGATGATGCTTGCTGCTGAATCTCAATATCAACAAGAAAAGACAGTTCAACTTGAGAAAGAAATCAATAAACTGAATAACCAGCAAATGGCTATTAAGATTTTGATGAATTCTCTTTATGGCGCTCTCGGCAACCAATACTTCAAATACTTCGACCTCCGACTTGCCGAGGGCGTCACTCTTACTGGCCAGCTTGCAATTCAATGGGCTGAACGTACCGTCAATAAGTATATGAACGAGATATTGGAAACCGATGGAAGAGATTATGTTATTGCTATTGATACCGATAGTTTGTATGTCAATTTCGGTCCTATGATTGAGAAGTTCAGTCCGGCAAATCCTGTCAAATTCTTAGACATGGTAGCTAAGACAAAGTTCGAAGAAGAAATTGGTAAAGCTTATGATGAGCTCTTTACAAAGATGAATTGTCATAAACCACGTATGGAAATGGGTCGTGAAGTGATCGCTGATCGTGGTATCTGGACTGCTAAGAAACGTTATATTCTGAATGTACATAATAACGAGGGTGTTCAATATGCGGAACCAAAACTCAAAATCATGGGTATCGAGGCAATCAAGTCTAGCACGCCGGAGGTTTGTCGTGACTGGTTCAAGGAGATCTTCAAGGTACTTATTTCTGGAACGGAAGAAGATACTCAAGCATATATTAAACAATTCAAAAAAGAATTTACTCAATTAAGCGCTGAACAAGTAGCGTTCCCTCGCTCAGTTTCTAATATTACTGACTGGTCAGATCGGAAGTCTATATACAAGAAGGGATCGCCTATTCACGTTCGCGGTAGTCTCCTCTATAACAAACTTGTCAAAGACGCAAAGCTCACTAAGAAATACGAGCTCATTCAAAATGCTAATCGAATAAAATTCTGTTATATGAAGATGCCGAATCCAATTCATGAGAATGTGATTGCGTTTCCAGAAGTTCTGCCACCTGAACTGAAACTCGATCACTATATAGATTATGATTTACAGTTTGACAAAACTTTCGTGGAACCACTCAAACTTATCCTTGATGCGATTGGGTGGACTCCTGAACCTGTTGCTAGCTTGGATGAGTTTTTTGCATGACGGAAAGAAAAATTATCTTATTGACTGAAGTCCTTGAGACGAAAGTACGAAAAGAAAAAGAGCTTGAATATTACGCAAAGCAATTAGAAGAACTACAACGTAAAATGTTCTTCGTAAAGAAAGAAATCGATCTCACTAATCTAATTATCGAGATTATTGAACAAGAGAAAGTGCTAGATATAAAAGAACACTTACTTGAAAAAAAGAGTTTACAAAGCGATGAAAATGGAGTATAATAATAGTATGAAAAAGCAATGGCACGAAGATATTTGGGACATGCACTACAAGTTTGGTGTTCACAAATGGATTATGGAAAATATTGACAACAAAGAATTGATGTCAAAGTTCTTAGAATTTCGCTTACAATTCTTACAAGAAGAGTTGGATGAGACTCGAGCTGCAGCTATCATAGATAAAAATCCACAAGAAATTGTTGATGGTTTGATTGATCTATGTGTTGTGGCAATTGGTACACTCGATGCTTTTGGTGTAGATCCACAAGTCGCTTGGGATGAAGTACATAAAGCCAATATGAGCAAAGAACCCGGTGTCAAAGAATCACGTCCAAATCCACTTGGATTGCCAGATTTAATGAAACCTGAAGGATGGACTGGACCTAATCATAATGACAACATCGGATATTTCCCTAACGCTCTTTAAGAATATATTCGACAATAAAACGAATAAACGTATCGATGCTCCAGACTTCGATGCGTTTGAACGTGTCTTATACGATCTTTCAGAAAAGCCGTTTGAAAATAAAGAAGCGGCTATGTTAATGTCACCAGCCATTTATGAAAATGGTACAACACGTAAGAACGATAATGTTATTGAATGGGCAGGTTGGTGTGCTGTCGATGTTGATGATTACATACCACAAGGAGATTTAAAAGATGATCTGGTTAAACGTTTTGCTGCCTATCGCTTTATTTGTTATAGCACGGCGAGCTCAAGAGTTGGCCAACCTAAATTCCGTCTCGTCATGCCTCTTACTCGATCAGTTAGAAACGACGAAATCAGACGTTTTTGGTACGCACTCCAAACAGAACTCGGAGATCTCGGAGATAGACAAACTAAGGATCTATCTCGCATGTACTACATCCCAGGAAAATATGATAACGCTTTTAACTTTATATTCAGTCATCGTGACGGGGCTAGTATTGATCCTTCTGAGTTAATCTTTAAACATCCAATGCCTGAGAAGACGAATCTCAATAGTTTCTTTGATCGTCTTCCAGATGCTATACAACAACAAATTATTGAATATCGTAAAGATCAACTTGACCAGAACTTTGAATGGTCATCTTATCATGATTGTCCGTTCTGGCCAAAACAAATTGCTGCTGAATATCAAACCATCTCAAAGACTGGTTGGTATGCTAAGATGTATTCTATTATGGTTGCAGTCGCTGGTAATGCGGTACGTAAGAAGTATCCTATCACTGCTGCTGAGATCTCTCAACTCTGTCGACAGTTTGATGAAGACACTGGTAATTGGTATAAGAATCGACCAATGGATAAAGAAGCAGATCGAGCTCTCGAATATGTCTATAAAAATTTGTGATATTTGCTCACTTTTTTGTTTACAAATGAAAAGAATTATTGTATAATATATCTAACAATTGAGGAAGATATTCACAATGGCTGTACATGTTTTTGCAATGACGGATGATCAAATACTTAGAGCATCTCGTATATGGAAAATAGACTTTGTTCATAAATGGCACGATCATCGTTCACATGGTGATATCGATTGGGATAACGATACTTTGATATTCGCTAATAAATCTTCAGTGGATAAAGTTTCTAAGTGGACGTGGCAAGATCACGAAGTAAATTAAGAGGAGAGAGTTATGGAAAAAATTTATATTATGTCAGGTGCCCTCCATGATTTTATCATGGACCAGCGTAGAGAAGCTGAAGAGTTCAGCAAGAAGCCTGGCTGTTTTATGGGCATGATGCCGCATCCGTCTAAGACCGAATATTGGTCTGAGCGGGTGCCAACTGGTACTCTTGAAGAGTACAAGCGTATTGAGCTGGAAGAAACAGCTTACTACATCACCGCCGATCGTACGAGTAAGTCGTATGCTCGGTCTCTTGATTTCAGCAATTGGTCTGAAAAAAACCTCGAACGGCACATCGAAAAGATGGCGGCCTACTAATGGAGCAAATAATGTTAAGTATCGATAATCCTTCAAAACCAAATATTTACCGGTTTAACAAAACTGGTCAGAAGTTTTCAATTTATGAAAACCGTAAAGCAAAAAGCTATGTCGTGTGGTTTCACACTGATGACTATTATGGCACAAACGGCAAAAAGAAATCGCAACGGGCATATAAGTCTTTCAAAAGTCGCGAAGATGCTGTTACATGGGCTACTCGTATATGTGAACTACTTCCAAAAAAGTTTGTTGGACAACACGAAAGAATCGAAGACATTGTAAAACATGGTAAAACACTTTCACGTAAAGAAACACAGAGTCTATGTGTAGAAGCAATGCTTAGATTACAGCACTATCCCTTTATTACAAGTGATACTGTTTTGACAGAAGCTGGTCTAGATACACCGGACAAAAGATGGAATGATAAAGTTTATCGTGCAGTTTCTACCATTCGTCTTTATAACGACCAGTTTGGTATCAAAACTATTGACATTGGTAAACCACAACCAGCTTTTTCAAGAGGTGGGCGACGTCCAGCTCAACTATTTAGAGTGTTAGGAAAACTAGATGAAATATTCGCTTAAAGTTCTTCAGCGTGCAGCTGAAATCCAAACTAAAAAATCGTCTGACTATCAGAATCCAAATTCACGGATCAAACAGGCAGACTACTATGTCCGTGGATGTTCCACTATCCTTGACACTATGCATGCCAAAGTTCTTCGTATGCAGTCTGTTATGGAAGCAATGGAGAACGATCCAAACTACAATCAAAACTTTGAATCACTCGAAGATTCATGTATCGATCTGATCAATTATGCTTCTTTCTTTGCAGCTTATCTTGCTGGCGAAATGGAAGGTCAAAAGCCGGATCGCGATTTCTTAAATCGCCCTACTGGAGTGGAGGTTACAATTGACGGTGAGGGATAAAATCAAACAACGAATGGATATTCTTCAAGGATGGATGGAAGAAAATTATCATCTCAAACGTCCTGAAGTTGTTGAAGAACATATCCAATCGGTGTCTAAATTTTGGTCAGTATTATCTGACGAAGACAAAGATTACATTCATGGATGTCGTTACGCAATTGAAGAACAAATGGAATGGAAAGTATGAGAATTGGATTAACCGCATCAACGTTTGATCTCCTACACGCAGGTCATGTAGCCATGTTGAGAGAAGCAAAGTCTCAATGTGACTACTTGATCTGTGCTCTTCAGGTAGATCCAACTCTTGATCGTAAAGAAAAGAACGCGCCTGTTCAAAGTATTGTTGAAAGACAGGCTCAATTGGCCGCAATTAAATATGTCGATGAAGTGCTTATTTATTGTACAGAAGCCGATTTACTTGATATAATAAACATGTATCCAATTAATGTACGGATACTTGGCGAAGAATATCGTCAAAAAGATTTCACTGGTAAAGACGAATGTCGTAACCGTGGAATCGAACTTTACTTTAACAAACGAGACCACCGGTTCTCGTCTAGTGATTTGAGGGAGAGAGTAGCAGATGCGAATGTACACCGTGAGTGATATCCGACAATTCTTTATTGATGAGTTAAATGATGAAGCATACACAATCGACAAAACTGGACAAAAGACAATTGAATTGCTTGGCGCTTCATTTCTTGCAGATGAACCAGCAATCTTTGGAACTCCCAACCAAGAATACATTGATAGAGAAATTGATTGGTATTGCAGTGGTAGTACTAATATTAATGACATTTATGGTGGGGACCGTGAGCCTCCTGAAGCATGGAAATATGCTGCTAATAAACACGGAGAAATCAATTCTAACTATGGTAGACTGATTTTCGACGATATATATTATAGACAGTACGAAAACGTCCTCAATGAATTGGCAGATTCCAATGATACTACAAGACGTGCTACGATGGTTTACAACCGACCAAGCATCTGGACAGAGTTTCAAGAAGCTGGTAAAAACGATTTTATTTGTACTAACGCTGTCACTTATTACATCCGCAATGGTGAACTCCAAGCTGTCGTACAGATGCGATCTAACGATGTCGTGTTCGGATATAAAAATGATTATGCTTGGCAGCGTTATGTGATGGGACTAATTTGTCAAGATCTTGGTGGTGGTAGAAATACACTTAAACCTGGGTTCTTGATCTGGCAAGTACAAAACTTACATGTCTATGAAAGGCATTTCCACCTTGTCAAATAAATGGGATAAAAGATATTTAGATCTAGCAGAATGTATTTCTAGCTGGTCTAAAGACCCGTCACGGAAAATCGGTGCTGTGGCGGTAGGACCGAAAGGCAATGTTCTTGCCCAAGGTTATAATGGGTTTCCTCGTGGGATTGATGATTCTCCTACTCGTTATGATGATCGCACGAGAAAATACGAGCTGGTAGTTCACGCAGAAATGAATGTCATTTATAATGCGACTTATAATGGTGTTTCTCTTGATGGTGCTACATTATACGTGCACGGACTACCAGCTTGTTCCGATTGTGCTAAAGGAATAATTCAAGTCGGAATCAAACGTGTGGTCATGAGAGATCAAGAGATTCCAGTCCTTTGGCAACAATCATGGACTAAGACCGAAGAAATGTTCAACGAAGCAGGAGTCAAATATGACTTTATTTAACGGTAATAACGATACCGGCCTAGTGTTTGAAAAGGGTTATCCTAGACACGAAGGCTACGAAGAATACATGAAACGTCGAATGCGCGAAGAGGACGAAAAAATGGCAGAAAACGCTCCAGAAAAAATTGATCGTATTGTTGATCGAATTGTTTATAAATTGGATCTTCTTGAGAAACGAATGAAAACTGTCGAAACTGACCTTGCGTACATTTATCAACCTACTAGTCCAGAAGAACAAAAGATAAAAGATTATTTGAACAAATGAAAATTCTGATTGTTGGACACAGCCCAAGCCCTTCCTCTACAAAGAGGAAGGGTAATCCTACTTTAGAGAGGCTAAATCGTTGGCTCGATGCATGTGATGTAAGAATATACAGCTTCACTAATCTTGCTCCCTCTAGCGCCACTTCTCTTAAAAAGGCTGAAATTAATGATACTATGTTTCACGAGATATTCAAAAATTATAATAAAATCATTACTTTAGGTAAAGAAGTGAAACAATATACTAACAAAATGGGTTACGATTTTTATGAGCTTCCGCATCCAAGTCCGCTCAATCGTAATCTCAACGATAAAAGTTACGAAAAAGCCGTAATTAAAGGTTTACAAAGCTTCATACATAGTGTATAATACTACTATAATTGTTGAAGAGATATATCATGAAAAAAATACTCGTTACTGGAATGAACCACGAACAAACTCGTTATGATGGTTATCTCCAGAAAAGGATTGGTGTTATCCTTTGTCACTATGGCTTAATCCGTTGTCTTGAAGATATGGATTTTGAAGTGACTCAAAAACATACTCAACCGGGTGAAGATCTTTCTGAATACGATCATGTGATTGTATATCTACATAGTCCTAATGGATTCTGTCAACGTATCTTTGACGGATTATGGGCACTCAATCAGAGACCAGATGCTATTCTAGCTTTTGACGATTGGCAAGTCAAAGATATTTGGAATGGTGTAATTGGTTATGGTAAAGCTCTGAAAGAACGACCTGAGTCAGCTTATCGTGGCCACATCCTTGACCAATACCATACGGTGAAAGATCCAGACCAAGTCAAGAAGTATCATCAGGCTTATATTGACGCAATTGATATGGTTGCTGAGAAAAAGAATAAAGTTCTGATGTGTGCTTTCTCTGGTGGCGATCTGAGTAAGTTGATGGATTATCCACAAGAACTTGTTTATAGTTTCAATCCAAATCCTTACCATTTGAATCGTTCTTGGTCAAATAACTATGGAATGGAATCAGGTGGATTGGACGATTTCTTTGGTGGACCTGAAGAGCCATCACCAGCAAAGAAATCAAAAGCTTGGATCTTTAGTTCTTTGGTTCAAACTAAAACTCGCAAATGGCTCGATAAACTTGATCTCAATTGGGAAACTCGTATCTATGGTGCTCAACGTGGTGCTTATAAGACCGAACGTTTGACCGAAGATAAGATGGTTCAAGAGTATGAAACTACATGGGGTAACCTTATGCCGGGTTACGATCATGCTGGTTCTGGTTGGTGGAGAACTCGTGTTCTTCAATGTGCTGAAGCTCGATCAATTACAATTTGCGATCCAGCTGAAGGTAAAGTTTATGGTGAGGAGTTCCTTATTACTCCTGCTGAAGTTGAAGCAATGGATGACGATCAACTCTGGAAGAAAGCAAACGCTCAACGCGAAAACTTCCTAGATAATCACCCACTAAATAAGGACATCACCAAACAAGAGATCATGGAGGTTCTCAATGGCTAAAATTGCTATCACCGGTATGGCCGGATTTATTGGTTTTCACTTAGCTCAAAAGCTTCACAGTGAAGGTCATCAAGTTATTGGTTTCGATAATTATAACAACTATTATAATCCAGAGCTTAAGAAAGATCGTCAACGTACTCTTGTAGAACGTACTGGAATCGTAGTTGAAAATGGCGATCTACGAGATGCTCAATTTATGAATGATTGGATTAGATTCAAGCGTCCAGATGTTGTAATGCATTTGGCTGCTTATGCTGGAGTTCGTCATTCAATGGATGATCCAGGTACTTATATTGAAAACAATATCGTTGGTACTCACAATCTAATTGAAGCTTGTACTCAACATGGAGTAAGTAAAGTTGTTTATGCTTCTACATCATGCGTTATGGCTGGCAATCCATTGCCTTGGAATGAAGATGAAAAACTTGGTTACTCAAAGAATCCATATGGATATTCAAAAGCTACAAATGAAGCGCAATTTGTAGCTTCAAAAGTTTCATCGACAATTGGTTTACGATTCTTTACAGTCTATGGTCCGTGGGGTCGTCCTGATATGGCTCTCTTTGATTTTTCAAACAATATTGTAGCTGGTAAACCAATCAAACTTTTCAATCACGGCGATATGGTTCGTGATTTTACTTATGTTGACGATATCGTACAAGGAATTAATATTGTCATAGATAGAATCATTGCTGAAGATAATATTAATGAAATCTATAACATTGGTTATGGCGAACAAGTTCAATTAATTGATTTTGTCGATCATATTGAAAAGAATCTTGGTCGTGAAGCGATTCGTGAATTAGCACCAATGCACCCAGCTGATACTCGTGAAACATGGTCAGACACGACTAAACTACAAGCACTCGGTTATAAGCCAACTACAAATATTGCAGATGGTGTAGCCAAATTTATTGAATGGTACAAGGAATATTATAATGTCAATTAATGTCGCAATCATTGGTCATGGTTACGTGGGTAAAGCAGTTGACCACGGTTTCTCTACAAGTCAAGTCGTAAAGTATATTGTGGATCCACTTTACAATACGACAATTGATCAACTCAAAGGTAAGATTCGATTAGATGCTGCTTTTGTCGCAGTACCAACTCCTTTTGGTTCAGATGGTGAAATTGACGCGTCAATTGTAAAAGATGTTGTACGTCAATTGGAACACTTTAGTTGTCCAATTATTATTAAGTCAACTACAACTCCAGATATTGTGGATGAACTTTATCGTGAAAACGAGCGTGTAGTTTACAATCCAGAGTTCTTGACTGAAAAGAATGCTCTCGACGATTTCATTAATCCACCAATGCACGTACTTGGTGGTAAAAGAAAGTATTGTGAACGTGTTCTCGATTTATATGAAAACTTTTCTCAATGTAAACCATGTCCAGTTTTTTATATGACAGCTAAAGAAGCTTCATTTGTAAAATATGGAATTAACTCATTCCTTGCTACGAAAGTTCTATGGTTCAATCAATTCAAAGATATTGTTGAAGACTGGGATGGTAAGTATAACGTGATTGTAAATGCGATTGGTAGCGATCCACGTATTGGTCATAGTCATACTCAGGTTCCAGGGCCAGATGGTCGTAAAGGTTTCGGTGGAGCATGTTTCCCAAAAGATACAAATGCTTTCTCAACCTTTGCTCGTGGGGAGTTTCAAGTTCTTGACGAAGTCATCAAGTGTAATAACATATATAGAAAAGCTTACGAGCTTGATGAACGTGAACGAGAACAGAAAGTAAACTATGGTTAATTATGCCAGTATTGTACCACTGATTGGTGGTGAAACTATCGCAATGCAGAATGTACTTGGGAAACGTCCTGAGTACATTCTGTCGTATGAAGGTTTTGAGAATAATGATAGCCACTTATTGGAATATTATAAGAACGAAGTTCCCTATCATCTTATTAAAGACAATCAGCTTCCTCCTGTTAGTAATGTTGATGTTGTTAACACTGTCTGCCCTTGTGCTGGTTTATCTAGTCTCAGTCCTTCAAGTAATTCTGAGTCTGCTACAAATGACTGGATGCGTACTAGCGCAGAGCATGTGCTCGGTACTATCTCACCCAAAGTTTTTTGGGGAGAAAACGCACCAAGATTGGCTAGCAAAATGGGAGAACCAGTTGTCAAAGATCTACGAGAAATTGGAAAAAAACACGGATACACTTTTTCAATATTTAAAACAAAAAGTCTCCTTCATGGGCTTTCTCAAGTAAGAGATCGAACATTTTATTTTTTCTGGAAGGGTGAAAAGGTTCCAGTCTTTGAATATATAAATCGTACACACCAAACAATTGAAGATGCTATTCGATCAGTTGGACGCAATCCAGATGATCCAATGGACATTCTTGCGAATGAGGCTAAACCAACTGAGAATCCATATTACAAATATGTTCTTCAGTTGTTAAATACGACTCATCAAAAGTTTGCTGAAAGTATCGAAAAAACTACGAATCC
>Ga0129324_10002037_pt1 | contig 12718 bp, 15 predicted proteins | sample CPBDNA_7_FD_96879 | JGI IMG/M metagenome (GOLD analysis project Ga0129324, IMG submission 96879) | Freshwater to marine salinity gradient microbial communities from Chesapeake Bay, USA - CPBay_Spr_15_0.2_DNA | ecosystem: Environmental > Aquatic > Marine > Coastal | place: USA: Chesapeake Bay... | reverse complement strand
TAAATGAGAAACCTCAAAAGTTTTTAAGCGGTATAAAAGTATTAGATTTGACTAATGTGATTGCAGGTCCTACTGTAGGTGGAATGTTTTCTAGAATGGGTGCCGATGTTTTAAAGATAGATCCGCCAAAACCTTTTTATGCACCTGATATTTCTGTAATATATGGAATGCCGTCAAATGTAGGTAAAAAATCATTACTTTTGGATATAAAAAGTCAAAAAGGACGAACAATACTAAATAAATTAATAAAAGATTATGACATTTTACTAATAAACTGTACAAAAGAATCTTTGAAAAGATTGAATTTGACAGATGTTGAACTTAAAAAAATAAACCCTTCAATTATACTTGTTCATTTTGACGCATGGAGCGGACCAAATGAGTGTGGTACTTATTCCGATTATATAGGGTATGATGATAATGTTCAGGCGGGGATAGGAATCATGTCGAGATTTGGAGGGAATTTGAAAAACTCAGAGGAACATGCGCACGTAGGCACGATAGATGTTATTGCGGGTGTAGCATGTGCCGCTTTTGCTGTTCATGCAGTGACCCGTAGAGAAAACGAAGGTTTAGTTTCTGTAGTAAGGACTTCTTTGGTCTCTGTTGGCCAGTATGTTCAGTATCCCCTTATGTTTGAAGAAAATGATACCATCGGAAAAGGTTTTGAATGTCGCGGTGAACACCCTTTTTATTCATGTTATGAAGCAAGTGATGAGTGGTTTTTTATGGCACAATACCCATCTGACAAAAGTGTTTGTTGTACAGACAAACAAACAAAGTACATGGAGTTAAAAGAAAAGTTTAAAAATATGACTTATGAAAACATTTTGAGTTTTTATTATAACAACAAAAAAATTAGTTTCCAGAGACTAGAAACAATGGAAACCGTAAGAAAAATGAATATAGTTGATAAATACACAAAGAGTGGAGGTACTTATCAATTTTTGGTTCATTATGATCATCCAGTCGGTGTATTGACGATGGTAGCACCAATCGCTACCCGTTTAGAGTTGCCTGTTTTAAACCATAGTCCAAAGTACGGGAAAGATACAAAGTTTATTCTTAAAAAATATGGTTTTGAAAACTACACATTGGATCGTTGCGTATCATGTTCATGGAGTCGTTATTATATGCCATATTCTATGCCATGTGAAATGTGTAATAAAAATGGAAGAAAACTTTTTACATTAACGTGTGGTCATAAAATGTGTTTTTATTGCATGGGGCTTGCCGAGAACAAATGTAACGTATGTGGTTTGAAACACGAAACAAGTATTGAAAAATTAGATGACATATTGAAAGATTGGAAAGCTGGTTATAAACAATGGAGAAAGGGATTAAAAAAAGGTTCTTCGGATATGGAAAACTTGTTTGTTCCAGAGTAAGTAAATAAGGAATTTATTACACTAGTATGTGACACACTCTACGCACGCTTACAGTGTCTGCCACTGTAACACTCTACGCACCCCTGCACTTTTTTCATGACAGACATGTCAAAAAAAAAGCCATTCGAACACACTGGAGAAAAATCCTCTTCAATCTCACCTTCCTCGAGATCATCTCTTTTTCTTTTTTTGTTTTCGTACTTTTTACTGTCCGAGATTACCAAAGTCTCAGAGTCCGCCACCTCACAAAGGAGGAGGTCATCGTCGTTCGATGAAAGAATCTCTTCCAGAAAATTCATGAGTCTGTGAGTGTGTCGTGTTCTGTCGTGTTTGATCCAAGGGAGTGGACCCCACCCGTGTGTTTCAAATTTATTTCTACAATTTTTTTCATTTTTTGGATCAAAGTTTAAAAACTGCACCAATTCTTTCAAGCAAAGTTTTTAAAAGCGATAGCGCTCTTGCAAAATATTAAAGGCTCTTAAAATTATAACCGAAGACATTGTACCACAACATCAATTTTCCCTAAACAACTGGCATCCAATATACGTTGAACTGACGGGAAAAACTCATTGTTATTACGAATTTATGGTTCTCATGACGTGCATTCAAAATAAAGGTTCTTGTCAAGAGAAATATTATAAATTAAAAGAGTGTTTAAAAAAAGAAGGTTTTACAACCAGTTTGATCGACCAATAGCTTTTTTACAAAGCAAACTTGTGTTTTGAGACAAACAAAACTTTTACTTACGTATTATATGCTACAAATTGAGAGTATTTTAACAAATTTTATCGAAAAAGTTCATACATTCTTTCATGCGGTACCGCCCAGACGGTCCATTAAAATGTAGTATAAAAGGCCGTTTTTTTGTTTTTAACAAATAAGGTGGTAAATTATTATAATCCAAGTACGAATGTTTGCATGCTTCATAAGAGTACAAATATTTGTTATAATTGTAGTGAGATAAGAACAATTCGCTTTCTGAATCTACTACAATATTTGGATTTTCAACTTGACAGAGACCAAGAATTGCTTGATCTGAAAACTGCCCTTTTTTCATATGGTGTTTGTAACATTGACCTAGTTTTTTTAACGCGAAGCCACTACCCATAAAAGTTCCAGAATTAAGATACCTCCACGTACCATTGTTTGATTCGAAATGAGCACACATATTGTTTGCTTCTACCGTTTTTTCGTTTTGTAAAACAATCGTTTTATTTTTCATATACTGCATAGATACTCCGCGAGTTTTAGAGTCTGTTTGTTTAGGCCAAGGCCAACAGTTTTGTTCACCCATAACGACAATTCCTTCTAATTGGGGGATTCCTCTTGATTTCAAAAAAAGTTTGAAATTGTTCTTCAGCTTATGCAAGGATTGTTGAATAATCACGTCAAAACCATCCACATATACGTAAAAATCATGTTTGTTGATATATTGCGTGAAATTTAATAAAGCATTTGCTTTCTTCCCTTTTGTTTCAATTACCTTGTAATAATTAATATTGGATTCTGAAAACAGTAAAGAGTTTCCTCCGAATTTACGAACACATCTTTTCAACAGTTGAAGTTCCGACGTACTTTTGGTTGCAAATGTAAACACATGCACTTTTTCATCTTTGAAAATACTAGTGGAAGTATACATAAAGTAGATTGCATAGACTATAAGAGGGAAAATTAAAATTTGAACCTTCATTTCTGAAACTATAAAATTTTTTGTTTCGATTGTTTAAAGTATTCACAAACAAACGAATAAACAAGATATGAACAATATATCAAGTTTTAAAAATATTTGTAATAATATTTAAAACTAAAAATACCAATTTTTTTAAATTACTAAACTGTAAAGTAAGAATCCATAAAATATATACTTAGAACGAGTGTTTCGAAACTTAGTATTTTCTTGTGTGTTGATCCATCATGTTTGATCCATCATGTGCTCACGAAAACGCAAATGCGTACGATGGAGAACTAGAACATTGTCATTTTTTCAGAGACAAAAACAAACAAACGACGGTGACCCTAGGTGTCACGACCTCACGATTCACAAATTCTTGATCTCCAATTTTTTTGAAGATTATGGCCGCTTTATATGATGATTATGTTTGTGTATCATACAAAAACTTTTTTTCAGTTTGTGAGCCTTCGTCGCACGTTGCTGTTTCTTATTCACATCCAGTCATCGATTACTGTATAGAAAACAATGTGTTGATAACATGTGATGTGAATCATGAAGTTGATGTCTTCAACAACCCGTTCTACGCTTCGTTACATCAATGGGTTTTACCTACAACTATTTGGAACAACTTTCAACAGATACACTTGGATAAAGTTAAAAAAAAGGAGCTAATCGATAAAAGAAGATCAAATATCGCATATGAAAAAATAAGATATATTAAAAAATATGCAAAACGTGTTAAAAAGTCATTAGAGTAAATAAAAAATTAAAAAAAACATTTTTTTCTATTATTAATTTTGTATTTGGTAAAATTCAAACCTTTTTTTTCCCAGAATGAGTCAACTGTGTAGGGTATAGTTCTTTGTACTTCTGTTTTCCATAAATTCGGGTATAATTTTCCAGAATCAGATCCCTCATAAAGATAAATCATCGATGATATATTCAATTTTTTTGCAAGACTTCTTCTTTATAAACCTTTTTCTTCTTTTACTTTTATATTTCTTATACACCAATCAGAAATATTTTGGGTGCATGGATTCAAAAAACGCCTTATTTTCAAAACTTCATACTTATCAATACCACATGTATTAGTAAGTATAACGTTTTTTATGTATGATTTTCCCATTACTTTCTCCAACATTTTAAGATGCACATCAAACTTATTATTTCCTACTATAATATTTCCTAATTTTAAAAATAGTTTGGAACAACCATTTGCGTAATAATAAAACGTAGAATCTGCATTATCTGAAGTGCTATTAAAATCAAGTTTTTGTATACAATGTGTAACAGGAATATATTTAATATTATTTTCTAATAAATAAGTTAACTTTTGTGTGATAAAACACCTATAAGTATCGTTGAGCATTCTTAGCTGCGTTGGAAACATGTAAAGATTATGAACAGGTTTACCATATTCACATACTTTCATTGTGTATATTATAATTGATTGGAAAAAATTGATTCAAATATTTTAGTCGGCAAAGTTGTAACATCTCATGCTACAAAAATGCTAGTGTAATATACTTGTGTAATATATTTTAAAAGCATGATATTCATGACATTTTACCAACAAGTGTTGCATAATTTCTACAGAGATGTCGTAGTTAAAAATTTTCCTTACTAAAATCCATAATTTTTGCGTATGATCCAAATACTTTGACATTTATTCTTTTATTTTTGAGTTCAAAAACTATACTTTTTATATACTGTACAAAAAATGGAAGATACCGAATATTTTTCTTGTTCTGGTGGTGGTACAAAAGGACTAATGTTTGCGGGTCTATTAGATGCATTTGAAGATTACTTTTATCGCATCAACATCTCATATGAAGACTGGAGAAGAAGATTAAAAGGACTTTCCGGAACTTCTGCTGGCACGATTTGTTGTTTGACAATTATACTCGGCATGGACAAGATAAAAAGAAAAAAAATAATATTTGAAATATTTAGCGATTTGAGGAATATTATCCCATGCCCCGACATTGGCTTATTAGTTTCTTCTTATGGATTAGAAAGTGGAAATTCTTTCAAGAGTTACGTAAAACAAATACTTACAGAATCTGGACTCAACGAAGATACAACATTAGGAGATATAAAAAGATTATTCGGAAAAGAGTTTGTTTGTGTTGCGTCTGATCTTACAACTCAAAAACCAGTTTATTTTTCAGGATCAGACACGCCAGAAATAAAAATATATGATGCAATATATATGTCTTGTTCTATTCCATTTATATTTGCACCTGTAAAATATAAAGACAAACATATTGTGGATGGATCATTGACAGAAGATGTTCCGTTTTTCTTTAAAAATAAGAAAACAATGTATGTGACGATTCCTAAATTCAGTAATGGCAACGATATAACATCTTGGCCAGACTATATACAATGTTTACTCAGTTTCCCTATAGCGTTTCAGAAAAATGATTCAAAATTGGAAGATGAATGTCATATAAGCATCGAAGGAAAAAAATACAAGAAAAATTTCCCTCAGTTTGATTTGCATTTAAATGATACTATGACTTCTGAACTAATATCTTACGGATATATGGTCGTGATGGACACACTATTTGATAATAATATTTCAAAATATATGGGGACTCTTGTGATAATATTTATCAAAATTTTGGAAACGGAAATTGTGGATTACGAGCATTTGTAAAATATTCATTATTTTTCGATGAAATCGTAAATAAAAATTTATGCAAATGGGTGCAACATATGACGTTTGTTTGTAATGTTATAGTTAAGACGGTCCACGTATAATATCATGATTCCAAAAAGTATTCCAATCATAATCATATAAGTCGAACATCTTTTCGCCTGTTCTCTTCTTAGTTCGTGTATTTCTAACAAAAGTGCGTTCATAATTTTCAATAATTCTTCGTTTGAATTCGGTTTAGAAACTATGATGTCATTTTCATTAGATACTTTTGCCGAAATTTTAGGTACCAAATCTTCATATTCTTCCCAAACATCTAAAAGTGACGACATCAATATTTATTCTACAACTGAAAAAAATAAAGACTTTTTTTTTAGAATATATTATAAAATGTCAGTTGCAATCGATTTTGAAAGAACGCTGTTGCAATTATTAAAAAATGATAAAAAAACAGAAGAAAATATTTTTGTAGTCGAAAATAATAACAAGGTCAATTATGACAAATCAAAAAAATGTGATTACGAAGAGCACAAATATAAAAATGATTTTTACGAACAAAATTATACGGTTGCACCCGCCGTATCATTATTTGCAGGAATCTGTATTGGCGTTGGATTAGCTTCACATTCTTTGATTACACAGTGGAAGTAGTAAAAAAGTTTGTTAATTTTTCGCAGTCCAAATCCATGGCTTCTCCGTTTTTGTTAGACCCTACAAGAATAACATCACCCTTTACACTTTCCTCAAAATAATTTTTATTTTTACAAAAAGGATTTGTTTCTTGTGAAGAATCAACCGAACCTATCGCAAACGCTTCAAACTCGGGAACTGCACCTACAAACGTTATTTTTCCCAAAACATCTTCAAGTTTTTTATGGTCTAGATATTCGACATTATATGTACCATTTGCACGCAAAATTAAACATTTGTGCATTTTTAGCTAACCAAAAAAAAAATATTATTTATAAACAAACATAAATGATTGATTGTATTTGTTCAATCGTTCAAAGCGCACTTCATAATGAATTTCTGCGTTCAGAATCTCTCAGAGCTCTAGAAAATGCCAAGTCGTTCACGAGTTGTAATGCACGAGAATGTTTTGAGGAGCTACAAATGCCTTACACAAAACAAGAAGTTCCACTTGAATTTTTTGTGTTGCCCGCAATCGCGATTGGATTGTTACTGACTCGTCCTAAAAAAAATAATACCAAGTAACTTATAATTTATATTTTTTATCAAAAGTCAATGGTAGTATTTTTCTAGAAATATAAATCTATCGCAATCGAGTTTGGTGAGACGAGGATCATCACATTCGTTTTCTTGTAATATCTTGTAACAATATTTTAGTGTAAAAGACTCTGGTCTGGGCACCGTCGTTTAGAAGAACAAGATACTTTTGTAGATGTGTGTTTGATACAAGGTTTTATTCAAATAATTGAACCGACTATGAAACAAATTTGACAAAATAAAAACTTTTTTTTATTATTTATAGTGTTATAAATAATGACGAGTGAACATTTAGTAAAAGAGTTACTTAAGAATTACGACGATGAAAGTAAAGAAAGTATGACGTCTATTGCGTCATTAATAGACGATATGAAAGAAGATGAACCGTGTATTGTATCAAATATTTATGACACAAAAATAACAAGTAATATTCAAAACAATATTCATTTAAGCTCTTTTGTGAACTCATCAATCATCGCTCAATGTACAGTTTGTATTAAAGAAGAATGTAAATCTTGTTCTAACAAAGAAACAGATTGTCCATTCTATAAAGAATGTAAAACTATAGAAGAATTCATGAAAAAAAATGGATTAAACTATCAAGATATACAATTGTATATAGATAAAAAAATTTATCCAAAAAATGTAGATAACCGAGAATTTGAAGAATTTATTCAAATTTTTCCATTTGACAAAAACATGTACAAAGTAGAACTTGTCATGACGGGTGCTTCTGGGTTTGGGAAAGTTGCTCTATATACTGCACTAAATCATTTGAAAAGTGATAAAGATGGAGTCGTTTTTTTATCTGTATGGAAAAAGAATGCTGAATTCTTAAAAAAGTATTATAAAAAAATAGGGTTTGAAATGTACAATGAAGAACTTGGGAAAATGCGAGTTTTATCTTTAAAAACCTTATTGTCAAGATTGAGTACAGAAGATTTACCTGATTCGTTTATAGAAGTATACAATACATTGGAACCACATCAAATTCACAAGTCCTTATTGACATCAAGAAAAAATACAAAACGATTTAAAAGTAGTTGAAAATTTTCATATTTTTTTTATTTTTAAAATGTATCTACACCCCAAAAGTGGGTTCGAGTTCCTTTGTGACGAAGTTGAGACATCAACCGTATCGTGGAAGTCACATTGTGTGTCCTTATAAATACAATAGACAAAATAGTCAATAAACTCATCTATAAAAATTTTTAAGATTTTCTGGTATAATGTGACACAATGTATATAAAAGATACAAAAAATTATGATACTATTTTAAAAAAATAACACATTTATATAAGAGTTATGATTACTGTTATAGAATTAGAACATGGAAATTTGGGAACTGTGCACACACTTGTTGGTGAAATGTATCCTCGTTCACTTCAAGAACCTGGAGGGTATACTCACATCAGAGTATTAAAAAATGGGAAAGTGCGGGGTGTTGGTGGAGAACTATTTGGTGATGATACACCAACGACTCCGTCGCCAAGTGCAAAGCGTAAACCTGATTTGCATTTTTCTATAGGAGACCGAGAATATACGATAGGGCACATGAATGAATCTAGTGTTACACAGCTTTCTTTACAGTACAAAACTCCTCTTGGTTTGAAACCAGGATTGTACGCACTAGATTCTCAAGATTTAAAACAAGAATTGAGAAATGCTAAATCAAGATCACGAAATGCTATGAAAGTAATAGGTATTGTACCTGGAACATGGAAACAATTTAATGAAGAATTGTTCTTTGATGCTGAAAACAGTGTATTATCTTACAGACTTATTGTGGCTTCAAATTTAGTATATAATTTGAGAAAGCAAGTCAAAGAATATGGAACACAACATAACATAGATTCGTTAAGGTCTCCCACAAGAGCGACTCCTCGCCGACTTTTTTGATTAAAGTTTTATTTTTCATTTTAATAAATAATATTAAATATGTATAGTTTGAGGTTACCACAAAGAGTGACCGAAACTGTTGAAAACGCGAATCGAAGCATCAATGAGCTTCGGTTTAGGGTGACTTCACTTTTAGTTTCCATAAAGCTTCTGTTATGGTTTTGTATAGTGATTGTTTTCTTAGATCTATTTTTGAACAAGTCGGTTAATGAATCTTTTGCGTATAGAACAGTATGTGGAATAATGGATCAGTTATGGTATGTGATTTTTTACTTTTCTATTCCTTGTTTATGGAAAAATGTCCAAAAAAAGGCAGACGTATTTATAAACTATAACTACTGGGTACTTGTAAATGAGATGGAATAAGTGGATGATGATTGGGTGATTGTAAAAAATTAACTTTTTGTACATGTACGGATCAAACACCTAGTATGAAAGAAACAAACCAAACGCCATATCCGACAATGGCTACCACGCTTTCTACGACGATGACCACCGCGCTTTCTGAGGGAAGAAAGATGTCGAATAACGCATCTCTCTGTGACGGATTAATTATGCTGATGCTCCTTTTCGTGCCTTACATCTGGATGTGGCACGTTATGACATCGCCGAATGACGATTATTACTGAAAGACCACCCTTCGGAAAAACTCATAGGGATGCTTCTTATCACTTAGCACTGTTGGTAAACTTGTATTAAAGGGCACAAAGCGTCACTATGAAAAAAATAGTTGGTATATACAATAAATGATAAGTGTATACATTTCACTTTCGCTTTCACATGTGCCAAGTTATGGGTGTGTACAAAATTGTTGTCAGTTGAGACATGATTACAAAGTAAGTCAAGCATTTTACTTGAAAGATTCGGGAGGAGTTGAAATACATTTGAATACGCTAGATTTTACAAAAAAAGATCATATAGATGTTGATGCAGTATTCCGCGATGAAGTAGATACTTCTACGTTTGACTTGTACATTGGTTGTGGTGGCTGTGCGCCGGACGACCCGTTTGTAGAACAACCATACAGGATAGAAAATTATTTTAAACCAGAAATAGAACCGTTTACACAAACCGTTTATAGAAGTATTATACCAAAACTTGATAGAAAAATAAAGCTTACAACACTAGAAGCGTGTAGAAGTTTGGACCCTCATTTTACAATTCGTCTTCACAAATATGAAAATGCAAGCACAATTTTTTGGAGTCCAGTGATTGGTATGGGAGAACAGTTTACATTTTTAGAACTTTTGTCCTTTCCAATATACATTCGAAGAAATCATGGAAGCTATTGGAACGAAGCAGATTATTATTACATATGGCTTCTGATTGTATCACCTGTTTTATTTTACGTAGTTGTTGCATTAAATGTACTAAAGTGTAATAAAAAATGTACTACAATTATACTCAGTAGAATTAGAAACTATAAAAACGTGTTTTTGATAAATACATACAAGAGTTCAAGAGGTTTGGTTTATGTTGACGCATTGTTTTATGATCTTGCGAGAATAGGATTTTTATCTTCTTTGTTAGACAAGTTGTTTAGCATCTTTTACGTGCAGTCAAAGATAGACTATACACATAGTTTTTGGCCGTCTTTTTTACTTGTGGTGGTGCTTCCTGAAACACTTGCAATCGGTTTAGTCACAGTTCTTTACAGGAACAAAAAGTGTGACTACGCGGGTATATTTTCTATAATTACAGGATTAATCTCGTTTTTGTTTTTAGGGGTCGGATACTTTATCGGACCTGCATTTGTGACACTTGCAGGAGTTTATCGTTTATACTTTAGCGTTTGATAAACATTTATGATGTTTGTCCAACTCAAAACTGTATATTTTTGATTTCGAAAAACACGACCAATTGTAATCATCTTTTTTTTTTATTTTTGAATTTAATCCAGTGTTTCTGTTACACCATACATTATGTTTATTAGACCACGATGCTTGATGAAATCGTATACCTGCTTGATGCGCCCATCGTGATAGCGTTTGATCACCAGTGAAGTGAACTCTTGGTGTAACAAGCAACATTTTTTGTATTGCTTCCCTTGTAAAACCTATTCCACCACCACCCCACATCATAGGAGGTGCAACTTTGTATGGAGAAGATAAATTATAAAATGCCGAAAAATGATAGATTGAATTGCAGCAACATAATTGATTAGCGGGAGTCAGACAATCTAAAATATCACCCACGACTCCATTATTTTTTTTTATTTCGTGTAATATTTTAGTTAGCTTAGATTTAGAAAGTTGTTCCGCCATATCCATGTCAACATAAAAAACTATATCCGTATTTATGTTTGATATCCATTGAATCATGTTTACGAGTTTCCATCCTAAATTGAAGTAAGATTCAACAACCGGTAATTTAATGTAAGAATCGCTTACAACTTTTGCCTTTGTATCTGTATTGTTCACATCAAAACGAAAGTTGCACGGAGGTGGTTGAAACTTTTTAAAATGGATAGCCTTCGAACCGGTTCCAGAGAAAAAAAATATACACTTTCCCAAATTATTTAATATTTTTTTGCGAGTTTCTGATTGTTTATAAATCGTTGGAATCACGACTGCATAATCACACATTTATTAAACTTTTTTTTTAAAATAATCATTATTTATTTACCATAAACAAAAAATATTTTTCATCATATTAAACATAAAATATTTCTAATGTAAAATATTACTCGTAAAAATGCGGAAAGCATCGTTTGGTGTCTTAAAAATAGTATTTATACTATTAATTTAGTTGGATCAAACACGTTCGTCTCTACTTTATAAGACCTGGTATTCTCAGTCTCGTTCCATAAGATTGTTACAAACGAGCATCGAGATAGACGACGATGACCTCTACTTCACGAAAGCTCATGGTTCAGACTGCTGGAATTCACAAGAAGTGTAATGGTCCTCTGCCAAGAGGTAAAACTAAAACACTTGTGCTTTATGCAGACAATCTCCACAACCCATATAACCAAGTAAAGAATCTTTCAGAAAAAGATGCCATTGCTCAAACTCTAAAAATACTTTTGAAAAAGAATAAAGAACAAGTCGAAAAAATTGTCATCAAGGCAAAACAAGCAATTATTACAGGGAAAGATATAATCATTCTGTGCAAGTATGGAAAACATAGATCAAAGGCCGTCGCTCAACTGATTGGAGAGTTTTTGCCGCATCGTATTTTTTTCGACCATAGGGAAACGTATTAATAGACGTATTAAGAGTTGTACTAAAATATTTTTATTATTTTTTGCCACAAGAAACAATATTCTAATACATCGAATACACGTTGAATATATGGTATAAAAAAAAGTTTCAAGGAAAAAAATCATATGTTGTATTTTAAAAATCATACATTCAAGTCTTTTACTTTGAATGTACTAAGTGCCATGAAATTTATGAGACGAGATCCTGATAATCATGCACTGACTACTGCTCTACATGTGTCCGACCGTCATGGTCTTTGGTTAGAGTTTGGAGTTTTCGACGGATTTACATTGTCACGAATAGCAAAGTCTGTACCTAATAAAATCGTCTACGGATTTGATTCCTTCAGAGGTTTACCGGAGAGATGGCGCAATTCATACAATACAAACTTGGAAAAATATGTAAAGAAAAAAGCATTCAACAAAAATGGCAAGCCACCTATTATGAAAGAACACAATATTGCATTTGTGATAGGATTGTTCAACGAAACATTGCCGCAATTTTTGAAAGAACATGCAAATAGGAAGATTTCGTTTCTTCACATAGACAGTGACTTGTACAGTAGTGCACATTATGTCTTAAAAAATGTCAAAACATTACTTTCTAATAATTCGATTATAGTTTTTGACGAACTTGTAAATTATCCAGAATTTCATCAAGGTGAATT
>Ga0129324_10002035_pt1 | contig 12720 bp, 10 predicted proteins | sample CPBDNA_7_FD_96879 | JGI IMG/M metagenome (GOLD analysis project Ga0129324, IMG submission 96879) | Freshwater to marine salinity gradient microbial communities from Chesapeake Bay, USA - CPBay_Spr_15_0.2_DNA | ecosystem: Environmental > Aquatic > Marine > Coastal | place: USA: Chesapeake Bay... | reverse complement strand
CTCTTGCGAGGAGATCGGCGCTTAGGACCGGGTTTGCTCTTACAACCCTTACGACCAGACTTCTTACGTCCGTATTTACAAGGACTCTTGCGAGGACTCTTACTAGAACTCATACTAGAACTCTTACTAGAACTCTTGCGAGGACTCTTGCGAGGACTCTTGCGAGGAGATCGGCGCTTGGGACCGGGTTTGCTCTTACAACCCTTACGACCAGACTTCTTACGTCCGTATTTACAAGGACTCTTGCGAGGACTCTTGCGAGGACTCTTGCGAGGACTCTTGCGTACCTTACGGGATACAACTTGTTGTCCCTTCTTTAGACTCTGGCGTTTGCCAGACTTGGATAAGTAATATTGTTTTCCAGATTGATTTGTATGGAGTTTTCTTGATCTTCCTTTTATTACAACGTATGCCATATTTTATATTAAGACAAGAGAAAATAAAAAAATAAAAAAATAAAAAAAAATAAAAAAAAATAAATAAAAAATAAATAAAAAATAAATTTTTACAGTTGTTATAGTTTTAAGTATTTTTCTTACGATTTTTTTGTAATTTTTTTTATAAAAAAAAAATATAACTACGAAATATAATTAATTTAATTCTTGACTGTAATGGTGGTCTTAATTCCCATCGCCTGGAGCTCCAAAAACAACAGCTTGGAAGCGTATGGAAGATTGCACTTTGAAATTTTGTCTGTGTTACAACCCTTGCAAAATATTGGGGTCGTTGCCATAAATCCACACTTCTCACAGATGTAAATCTGGTATGGGTCGGATTTATCAAACAAGCGCTCCTTCAAGAACCTAGACACACCGTGTGTAATCATACAATCTCTTTCCATTTCACCGAATCTCAAACCACCGTCTCTTGATCTTCCTTCTAAAGGTTGCCTTGTCAGAGTAGTGACATGTCCTTGAGATCTTGCGTGTATCTTATCAGATACCATATGCTTCAGTCTCTGATAGTAGGTTGGTCCAATGAATATACGAGCTTCAATCGGCTCTCCTGTGAAACCGTTATACATCTGCTCCCATCCATGTCTCTCATATCCACTATCCTTCAACTTCTTACACAACTGCTCCGCAATATCAACACTGTTTTTGGAAAAGGGAGTTGCATCTCCAAATGTTCCGTTTAAGGAGCAGGTTTTTCCAATTATACATTCCATCAACTGATTCACAGTCATACGAGAGGGTATTGCGTGTGGATTGATAATGATGTCTGGAACAATTCCTTCTGAAGTGAATGGCATATCCTCTTGTCTATACACCATCCCACAATTATGAACTACTATACCATTAGCAATAAAAGAAGAAACATTAGAAACAGTGATATCATAAACTCTTTCAATATTTCCATCCTCAATGCTTATAACTGGTAGATAATAATACGGGATCTCTGTATCAGTTCTTCCAACACAATGATATCCTTTATCAAACCACTTAAGAGCTCTAATTGTCTGTAACCATTCCATTGCTGATAATTTCCTGCTACCCACGAAAGTTTTCATCTGCCAATAAGTAGTTGCTGCTGATAACTTACACTGCTTATTCATACAATATCTAAATCCTATCTTTGTGGCAAATTCAATATTTCTTCTAAGTGTCAATCCATATACAAGTCTTTTTTCCCCATCCTTTGCCTGAGAATTTCTATATTGAGGAACCATAATAGACGAAGTAACTCCACATCTTTTCAACATATGTTGCAGAAATCCAATATGTTTCTGTGAAGCTTCAAGATTTGATTCTAAAGTCTTCCAAGCAAATTCTATACATCGTAATTCATTTCTAGAAATATAAGGAGCGCATCCATCTCCTCCAAAAAGACCTCCAATAAATTCTCTTACAATACTTACTGGAGCATCTTGTAAGAATAGAGGAAAAGTTGGTTCAGATAATATTCGTTTTCCAAGCATGATGCCTGGAATAGAAGCAAAGCATCTTGCTAAGAAAGCAGGTAATTGATATACATAACATGAACCATCATAAGATTTTGATTCATAAAATATTGCAATATCTTTACATACAATCTTTTTTCCATTGGATGTTTTACCGTTTATCAAAATCCTTACATCTTTAATAAATAGTTCAACGTCCATTAAAGTTCCTAAAGCTACTCCAGCTCTATATTGTCCTGGTCTAGTTTTATACCCGCATATCCAACCATCTGCTAAAACAAAACCTAAGATACGTGCGAAAGCAAGAGAACGCTCTCTTTCTTCTCCTGAATCCATATTCAAGTTGAGAGATGTTGTTACTATTTTTTCATCACATGTATGTTTCCCAAATATAACACTTTTAGGAGTAGTGTTTGTATAACTCATATTTAATATCCATCCATTTTCATCATATCCTCGTATATCTAAAGGAGTTTGTAGATTACCAGCAACAAAATTGTTGGTTGTTAATAATTCGGCTTCTTTCCATCCATCTTGTGTCAGAATTCTATGGTCAGGTGTGCATACAAGTTTTTCTCCATTTCCGAATATAATTTCTTTTGTTTCTTTTTCTCCCATATATGCTACATTTACACATGATTCTGTTTTTAGTCCTACTCCTGTATATCCCCAAACATTCTTAGAAATATCCAATTCTTCAATGCTAATAGATCGTCCGTCTGATAATGATACTGGGGTCCCCTCAAGTATGCAAGTTCCTTTTTGGGCCGCGCGGGAAGCAAACTTGTCTCCGATTTCTGGGATGCGTATGTTACGGATCACAATCTTTATGAGCTTGTATCCGTTAGGGGTGATTGTTTCTATCACTCTGTCAATATATCCTTCTTCTCCTGATTTAATAACAACACTACAGTCGAACAATTCTTCTTCTTTATCCTTTCCTGATTTTGTCAAAACCTTTCCAATAATTACATCTCCCTTATTTACAAATACCGCTTGATTTCCGATACGCTTCCTAACAACTCCTCTCTCGTCAAGAAACCCGTAGTTGTAATTACGGTGTCTCTTATCTAAAGGAGGAAGCCTGATAGTCTCGTATGTGTAGGTGCTCCGCTTCTTTTCTTCATCACAGAGTGTGTTGTATGAAGTAACAGAGAATAAACCACGATCTATAGCAGATTTGTTGAGTATAACCGAATCTTCCTGATTAAAGCCTGTATAACAGGCTATTGCTACAACTGCATTGATACCAGAAGGCATATCGTTGAACCCCATAAACTGTGAAGGAATTGTGCTGACCAATGGTTTTTGTGGATAATCAAGAACATGGACGGTTGTATCAGTTCTAACTTTGTGTGAGAGAGCAAACATTCCGATTGCCTGTTTTCCCATAGAGGATTGGTAGCAGTTTCTTGGCGATTGCGAATGGTCAGGGAATGGGATGATGCTTGCCATTACACCAAGCATCATTGAAGGGTGTATTTCACAGAAATCATTTTCGTATTTTACAAGGTCATCTTGGTTCATTGCGATAGTGCAGTTTTCAATTTCAGAGTTGTCAAGATATTGGATTCTCTTTTTTTCTACAAGATCTTCCCAGTTAGTCCCGTCTTCATCTGTGATTTTGAGGTGATCTCCCTCTACAGTGAATAGAGGACGAAGAAGACGCCCCTCATCACAGAAGATCCTAATCTCCTCGTCAATATTATCATATACTACTGAAATCTCTTTGCTAATAATATTTCTATCACGAAAACTCTTGATCTCATCAACCAATTCATCAGGATCTTCCGTAACCCCCATTATAGTTCCATTCAACATTACCTTTGTCTTGTCGTTCTTTCCGTTAAAGTCGTTGATTGAGGTAATATTATCACTTTGTTCGATTACTTCTTTCACCAAAACTAAAGGAACTTTGTGAGAAACCTTGGTGAGGAGAGAAATGTTGAGAACTATACCGATACTCTGCCCTTCGGGTGTTTCAGACGGACAGACATACATTACTTGCGAAGAATGAATCTGACGAATTTTTGTATTTTTTCCTTCCTTTCCAATTGGAATAACCATTCTTCTCAAGTGAGAAATAGTACCACCAAATGTAAGGCGACTTAGAACTTGTGAAACACCTGTTCTGGTATAACTGCTTTTTTGTATACCCCAGTTTCCTGTTGCGAAACTATGTTTTAACCCCATAGTTATTGTGTTGGTTCTTGTGATAATCATCATCACATCAAGACATTTCTTCTTTGCAAGTTGAAGAGTGATCGCCTTTGTGTATCGTTTAAACAAGGTTGCGAACAAACCATTACAGAGAACACCTGCCATTTCAACGCGTTTGTTTGCGTAATCGTCTCGGTCGTCACATGAGCGAAGTCCCACAGAGGTCGCTAGAAGTTTATTAATCATATATCCAAGAAAATACGCCTTTTCCTTGACTGTCGCTGAGATTCCCAGATGAGGGAAAAGTTCTGTCTCAACAACCTGCCAAGAATAGTCCTTGCGAATATCGTCTTTCACTATATGAAAGGTGAATTGCCCTAGATACTCTAGAGCATCTTCTTTGGTCTTAATGAAGTAGGAATCCCTTATGATGAATTTCAAGTATTTATTAACCGCTTCACCTTCAATCCCTATAAAGTTCAAAATTTCTTCTTCGGTTGTGAAACCAAGTGCTTTGAATACTATCCCAACAGGAAGATCTTCTTTGATGTAGGGTAATGAGAAGATGATAGTTCTGTCATCGACTCCGATTTTTGCCTGAACTAAAACTGAATGAGCTGTTTCTTCCGACATACTTCTAATCTCGCAAATATATTTGAACTTTTCTCCAGTTTTCTGCTTCTGTTGAAGAACAAGAGGTTTGTTATATATACCACGTAACTGTCCCACAAGAACCCTTTCGTTTCCTTTGATGATAAAGTATCCTCCTTGATCGTGTTCACACTCTCCTGCTTGAATTCTCTCTTCTTTGGTCAAGTTGTGAAGATTACACTTTTCCGATCTAAGCATAATGGGAATACGACCGATCTTGACGCGTTCGTGGAAGGTAACTTCTGTTTCACATCCTTCTTCATCAAGAGTTTCAATCACATCAACATATAAAGGTGAGTCATAAGTCAAATTTCTTTGGCGAACTTCTGCAGGTAATATATTTTTTACAGTTCTGTCTTCTTCTGTGACTGTAGGAGAAGGAATATATACTTGTCCAAAAGTAACACGGTAACAATGTCCTTTCTTCTGGGAAACGACTATTTCTTCTCCTTTTACCACATTTTGGATTCCTATATTTATAAAGTTGTCGAAAGTCCCTGTCTGATGATGAACGAATCCTTCTGTCTTAAAAAAATCTCCAATAATATTCATAGCACGAGTTTCGGTAGTCATTTTGAATTTTATAATAAAACTTTCTTAAAAAATTCAATTTTATTAATTATAAGCATACTTTTTTACTTACCCCATTCTCAACGTTATGATTTTGTGGATTACTTTGAGTATGTTGATGTATTTTTCCCTTGAATTTCTCCTCAAAATCATTTACCTTCTCCCAAGGAACGCAAACGTGGTCGCAAGGATAACTATAGTCGAGAAAGTATATTTGGTATCCAAGAGTACGGAGATATGCTATTAATTCTCTTGATGTGTATCCAAACAGATCCATACATGGATCTTCAAGTTCGATTACCATTACAGGTCTGTGTTTTGCAAGAGTTTTCTGACCTCCTTCTAAAACCATTTTCTCAAACCCTTGTACGTCAATCTTTATAAACTTAATAGTTCTTCCTTCTTCTATCTGAATATCGTCAAGAGTTGTACACTTAATAACTTCCTTATTAATAGGTAAAAGACGGTTATTTTTTCCAATAAAATCGGAAATATTCAAATCATCTTCTCCACGGTCATAATGAGTTGAAACGAAGCTATCACCGAAGTTCTTTTCATTTCCGTAATACGCATTACATAAGCAAGTTACCATATTCTTATGACCTAGAGCTACTTCTTGAAGTTGTACATTGTTGATATTATTTTGGGAAATATTTATTTTAAGAAGTTGAATGTTGTTAATTTGAGGTTCAAATGCTATTACAAGTCCTTTTTCACCAACTACTCTAGCCATTTCCAAAGTATGCCATCCAAAACACGCTCCAATATCTAAAGCAGTGTCTCCTTCGTCTAAATATTCTTTTACAAAGTTAGTTATGTGAGGCTCCTAATGCTCTCATCTGATAATTCCAGAGCTGATGATGTCTTGAGATGACAAAATCCAGTTAAAGTTATTTAGATTAACGTTTTCCATTTTATATTAATTTGGTTTTGTTTTAAAATCATTTTATACAAAGAAGAATGATAGTTAAGTAAAATGAAATTGTTAATAAGTTTTTAAATATTTTTTTTTTCTCTTGATTATAATAAATAATTATGTCTGAATATAATAACTCAACAGTAGGTGGAGTAGGATGCTCATATGCAAGCCTTTCTAGCTATAACAATGGTAATAAAGGAGTCCGCCCTGCTATGCAGGCAACAAATGTATCTGGTAAATATGTAGTCCCTAGTTACTCAGCACCTGGTTACAACACGCTAAGTCACAATGTGGCGCCTACATGCTCTGGATACTTTTCAATTCAAGCAGCTTATGGTGGAAACGGAGGTAGTTGTGGAACTAAATACGTCCAGAGCCTATGCCAATAAATACTTTCAAATTTATAATACATTTTTGTATTATAATTTAATAGAAGTTGAATCCGAATTCCTGTTTTTGTTGTTGTTGCTTCTTATTCTTATACCACCATAATCCTCCAACGGATGATAATATAACAAGAACAATTAGTACAATGAATAATGTTGGAAATTTATTTTCTTTATTTTTTCTAACGCTGTTTTCAGGGTATGTTGTCTTATCTTTACTTGGAACTTTAAAATTTTCTTTTGGGAGTGCGTTTCCATTTTGATCTCTAAAATACATTTATATTATACATAGAAAATATTTTAATTTTCAAAAAAATCTAAATTCTTTAGATTTTTTACAATTGCATCCAACATAACAGAATTATCGAAGAAAATATTATCAATCTTCAGCATAATATTTTCCTGCTTTTCTTTCAAACAACTGATATTTATAATAATATCTTTTTTTACTCCCCTGATTTTTTCTAATTCCTTTTCTTGTCTAGAAATGAGATGAGATTTTTCTATGTCAATGTGAAGTCCTCTCAAACTCGTATCTGAATATTTTTCGTTTATTCTTGAGATCTTGAAAAGAGTTTTACTCTCTGATATATCAATCTTTTCCAAGAGAGTCTCTAAATTAGTAATATACAAGCTATATTTCTCTTTCTTTACGTATATATCATCTGAACGCTCTGTGATATTGGTATTCCGAACCATGATACTCTTAAGGTTTCTAGCATTTTGTAAATGATTTCTATTCAAAACTTTATAAATACCATGTTTAACAGTCTTGATATCCAAACATAAACTTCCAATCTTTGAATAGAGTGTTTCTAAATCTACAGATATTAACAGTCTTTTATCGGTTTTTGTGATTCTGTTTTGGAAGGTAAAACATTCAAATGTATTATCTCTTCTAATACAGCACAAATAATTTTTGTACACTATTCCTAACTTGTACTTTATACTTTGCACACAAAATTTTAATCTTCTAAGTTGTCTGAAAATATCTCTCAAACTTTGAGTATCGTCTCTTGTAATGTCTTTTAGAGAGACTGTATGATTGTAGTTTTCTTCTTGATGCTTTGCAAGATTTTTACGATTATCTGCGTCAGGAGATAGATGAATTTCTATTTCGTCGTAATTATTTTCAAGTTCATAGTTATCTGGTTCACCAGCGTATTCTCCTGGAATATTCCCATTTTCGTCCAATATATCAAGATAATCTATTCTAAATACATTATCACCTCTCTCTAATTTAATCTCATACTTTGAAGGTATGTAAACTAGGAACGTATCAGCATTATTTCTATTAAAAACTTCTAGATAGACGCATAGAGAGTACATAATGAAGTATTTGTTTATTACAAGTCCTTTTGATGATAATAATCTTTCTAGTTTTGATAATGAAAGCGTCATTTTTTATGTATAAATATTTGCGACTTAAAATCATATTTTTTATATTCTTAAAATGAATAACGTACAATACAATAAATCTTCTATTTATGAAGATTATGATGGTGATTTAATCACACAACTTCCGTCAGATCAAACACAACCAACACTTAGCGAGATACAAATCGTCAATACTTTGTTCAAAGAACACAGACAGACTATGAACGTCATTTTTGACGAATCGAAAGATGCAGTCCTTGCGGGGCTTCTATTCATAGCCGTTACAACTATTCCGAAATTAGATGAAACGATTATAAGATTTATACCAATTGCAAACAAATCTCCTTATTTTTTAGTTATTATTAAGGCTATTGTTGTAATATGCTTATTTTGGCTCATCAAACACTTCTATCTTTCCAGAAAGAATACTTAATCTTTTTCTATTTTCTAAGTTTATCCATGAAGTATAGTTAAGGTTGAAATTATTTATAACCCTTCTCCACTGTCTGTTTAATTTATTTAGATTATACTCTTCTTCCCAATATCTTGGGATACATAAGAATATATTAAGAATTACATCATCAGGAAGATACATTTAAATTTAATGATTTTTTTGTTTATATTGATAAGCAAAATAAGAAATCCATATTAATAGTGTGACAATAAGAGTTGCTATTAAAAGTTTCTTATGGCTTATTTTATTATCTAAATAAATTTGACCATCAAATCCAGTCTCGGTTATCATCGCAAATTTTGGTTTTATTAAATACAATGACATATATGTTAATACTGGAACAAGTCCATAATAAATAGCAGTTGTATTGATATTGTAAGCAGGGATTAAATTATCTATTGTTGTCTCAGTTTTATAAAGCATACTTACTTTTTTATTGAGATTTTTAACTATTTCATCATATTCAGTTTCCATTTTATTAACAACAAGTATAATTTTTAAACTTTGAATAAAACACGAACAAGTTTAAAAAATATTTTTATACAAACTCTCTTTAGAAAAGTAAATGTACGTAAAAAACTCATACCCTATGAGGGTATGAGTTTTTATATTATATTCTAATAATGTTTATACTTTAGTTTTCTTCCTCTGAAAACTCCACCTCTTCACCACTATCGCTATAACTATCGCTACCAAGTTTAAGTTCATTAAGAACATCCTCTATATCGGCACCTTGTAATAATGTATGATTTATGGTATTCATCACAGCGTCTTTAATAGCAAATGCCTTTTTTGGTACTAGACTAATATTCTTATTTACTTTCTTATTCTTCAAATTCTCAGGACTTATCTTTTTAACTACAAGTTCATCCTCTTCCTCTTCTACCTCTTCCTCTTCTACCTCTTCTTCCTCTTCTTCCTCTTCTACCTCTTCTTCTACATCATTTACTACCTCTTCTTCCTCTTCTACCTCTTCTTCTACATCATTTACTACTTCTTCTTCTACATCATTTACTACTTCTTCTTCTTCCTCTACCTCATCTACCTCATATTTAAGACCATACAATTTACAGTTATCAATGTCTTCACTATTTAGCTTACATATCTTATCATCTCTGAAAACACCAATAGCGACATGAATACTTGATGATTTTAGTATCAATCCAGTATCTTCATGAACCAGTTTGTTAATTATTTTATTCATCTTAAAAATTTTACGAACAGGTTTTTCAATAGGAGAAGTTTTCTTTACAGCAGACAAACTACCAATTGACTTTACCTTACCAGGTTTTGGGAGGATCTTCTTTGTCTTTTGTGTTTCTACCCCCTCATACTTCTTGTGTTTTCCACAGTAAGTATTCCCATTCTTCGGAGCTGTTCCACACTCTTCTTTTTGCCGTGCTCCCTTTGTAAAAACATATGGACAACCGTCTAATCTATCTGTATCACTTACAACATCGTCATTTACTTTAGGAGAAGTTTTTACTGGTTCTTTTGTGGAGCGAAAAGATACGGATATTTTCATCCCTTCAGAGATGTCATTCCAAATTCCTTCCAAGTCTTCCGCACTAATATTATTAAAACGAGAAGCAATAATACTTGAATATTCTTCAATGGCGTTCTTGATAACCATTTCTATTCCAGATGTAAGAGAGTTCATTATATTGATAATAAATTTGTAAGATTTTCAAAAAAATCAATTTTATTTTGGATTTATTATTTAGAGATTTGTCAGTTGAAACAAAATATGTTAGAACAAATATCGTGTAACTTTTTACATTCTCATTCGGAGATTGATGCAGTTAGTATCTTACAAATATGCAAAAGGTCCGGTTTACACCATCTTGGAATGTTTCTTGGAAAATTTTTTGAAAAACAATTTCCCCACTCTGTGTCGATTAAGAATGAATACGCTCTTAACTGCTTCTTATCCCAACAATACGAAATGTGTTTTAACATCTTTCACCGTGTTCTTAATATGAAAGGAATAGATGAAAGTCTTGCTTTACAAACAGTATTCAATCAACATTTTAGCATTGATAATGTTGCTAACAGGTATATTCAGTATGATGAAGAAAAAGTCAGACAAATCCAAGCCAGAACTAGTTCATTGTTTCCTCTTGTAACTTTTACAATTACATCTTGTAAAAGATTTGATCTCTTTGAACAGACTGTAAATTCATTTATAACTTCGTGTAAAGATTTAGACAAGATAGATACATGGTTATGTGTCGATGATAATAGTTCGGAAGAAGATAGAGAAAAAATGAGAACTCGTTTTCCATTCTTCACTTTCTACTTCAAAACTCCAGAAGAAAAGGGTCATCCACAAAGTATGAATATTATTAGAAAATTAGTTAAAACTCCTTATATCTTCCATGTAGAAGATGATTGGAAGTTCTTTGTTAAGAAGAACTTTATTTCAGATGCTCTAGATGTTATGGGACAGAACCAACAAATTAAACAAGTTCTTGTTAACAAGAACTTTGCAGAGATCGAAAGAGATGTAGATATATCCGGAGGTGAATTTCACACTACTCAAACGGGATTAAGATATTTTATTCACGAATTTGCTAATACAGAAGAGAAGAAACAAGAGTGGATGAAAAAGTACCAGAATTGTAAAAAACATTGTAATTATTGGCCTCATTTCTCTTTCCGTCCTTCTTTAATTCAATTCAGTATTTTTAAAGAACTTGGAGATTTTAACGAAAGTATTTCTCATTTTGAAATGGACTATAGTTACAGATACTTTAATAAAGGATATATATCAGCATTTTTTGAAGGTATTTATTCTATACATATTGGACGTTTGACATCTGAAAGACACGATAATACTAAACCTAATGCGTATCAATTAAATGGAGAAGCACAGTTTTCTGGAAAGGAAGAGCAATTAAATAGAGAAGCACAGTTTTCTGGAAAGGAAGAGCAATCTTATCTAGGTATAAAATTGAAGACTTACGTTCTAAATCTAGACAAGCGTCTAGATAGGTGGGAAAAATTTAAATCCAAAGCGGTAGAACTTGCTTCTTTCAATTACGAGAGATTTTCGGCTATTGAAGGAGCTAAACTAAAATCAACTCCGCAACTTCAGCGTATCTTTGACGGAAATGATTATAATATGAGGGTTGGGATAGTTGGATGTGCAATGTCTCATATCAAGATGTATATTGAACTCATCAATTCCGAGTACGATGCTTTTTGTATTTTTGAAGATGATATTGATTTCGTTCCAGAATTTGATAAAAAACTTTTACATATTTATAATCAGGTTAAGATTATGAAGTGGGATATTCTATATCTTGGACACACTATACATACTCAATACTTTACAGAAGATATCTATAACAAAAAGAAGATGCCTTCTCTTGAAAAGTGGGATAGAATAATATCACTTACCAAGTCGATGGGAGGAACTGGAGGATATCTCATCTCCAAACAAGGTGCCATAAAACTTCTTGAATTTATTAACACAACTGGAATGACTAATGGGATTGACACAGTTCAACAAAAAGCTGCTGATGATTTAAATATTTTCTATACGAATCCTCACCTAATTTATAGCGAATGTTACAGAGGAAATAATAGTGTAGATACTGATATCCAACATAACTATGATTCACTTACGGTTTCTGTGGAAGATCGGTTGAAGGAGGAGATTGAATATTATGGAAATCTAATTCAAATAGAAGATTTTGATACTGCTCTTCGTTTGGTTCAATCACCAACTGAAACTTCTTCGTATTATTATAAAGATGACGAACCAACTAACATATACAATCTGAAGAAAACGTCAGTATATCCTTGCTATACTTTAGAGAATAAGGTTATTATTATAGTTCCAAAAGGAAACAATGGGAGATATTTCGAGCGTTTGGAAAAGAATGGAAAGTTCAATATTGATGATGCTCTTATATTTAAATAAATTAAAAAGTTTGAACGTAATAATTCAGTAACATCTTTTCGTTGATAACAGGGGGTTTACTTAAAATGGTTAGGAAAACTTGAACAACAAGTCATAAGTATTAAAAAAGATGATATAGAAAGGATGAACTGTTAAAACGTTTTATAAATATGAAAAACCATCAAATACTCTTGTATTAGCAAGTATTATACTATTAAAATTCTTAAATAATTCAGATCCGATCCTCTACTTTGTAGATTTTAGAATTTCTAAAAATTCTAAAATATAAAAATCTCTCCGCACACACATCTGATTTTTAGAAAAATCAAATTTTCTAAAATCAAAAAATCAAACTGTAACAGTATAAATTTGAAAATAATTATTTATAAATAAAAT
>Ga0129324_10002033_pt1 | contig 12722 bp, 15 predicted proteins | sample CPBDNA_7_FD_96879 | JGI IMG/M metagenome (GOLD analysis project Ga0129324, IMG submission 96879) | Freshwater to marine salinity gradient microbial communities from Chesapeake Bay, USA - CPBay_Spr_15_0.2_DNA | ecosystem: Environmental > Aquatic > Marine > Coastal | place: USA: Chesapeake Bay... | reverse complement strand
ATCCGTAATTTAGAATGCGCCAATGTAGGACATTTTGATATTCGTCGCCATCAAGGAGCTCGCCACGTCCGTTTGACGCAATTAATGGAACAACACAAGGGAAAAATAGATATTAAAATTGCGGAGGAAATTATGGCCGACCATCATGATATTTATTTGAATAAAATAAATCCTTCTTCAAGAACATGTTGCAGTCATTATGAATTAGATGATCGTGCTTTTATGTCTGACCCTGGACGTCCGAAACCTTTTCAACCTCGAGGAGCCCTCGACGGCAAAGTATGTGACACGACACTTTGTAAGAAAATGGGATTTATGGCGCGCTGGGGTAGTTCGTGTGGAACGCCGTTTGATAAAACCGAATTCTGTAAAAAGAATATCATATGGGCCGACCAAGAACCTTATTTACTCGATCGTCCTCAAGAACCTTGGACCGAGTTTACGACGCATAAGGGTAACATGAGCGATAAAAACATGACAAAGAAAAAGGAGGAAAAGGTAATGCAAATAAAGAGAACGAAGAAGAGTAAATTAAAGTTAAAATAAATAATTAAAATGAATTATAAAATATATATATAAAGTTTAACACTTATATATATGTAAAAAAATAAAACAATATGACATTGCGACGAATTCAAAAAGAATTAGATGAATTGCAAAAAAGTCCACCAGAAAATTGTTCAGCGGGGTTGACAAGAGAAAATAATCCGTTTAAATGGCAAGCGACAATTATGGGACCAGAGGGAAGTCCTTATTATGGTGGAATATTTAATTTACACATTAATATACCACCAGAATATCCATTTTGGGCTCCGCATATTAAATTTACTACAAAAATATACCATTGTAACATTAGTTCAAATGGTTCTATCTGTTTAGATATTTTAAAAGATAAATGGAGTCCGGCGATGACTATAAGCCAAGTTCTTTTGAGTATTTGTTCGTTAATGGATGATCCTAATCCAAAAGACCCATTTGTTTATGATATTTCTGAATTATTAATTCACAATAAAGAAAAACACGATGCTAATGCGCGTGAATGGACAATACAATACGCATCAGGCAATTATGAAGATTAATCATAATAATAACAATATACTAATCCTCCAACCATAATAGATAATAATAATATATGAAACATATATATAATAATATAAATAATAATATTTATATTATATTATATTATATTATCATTAATGATTAATGATAATATAATAATTGAACCTGGGTTAATATTTCCAAAAAAAGAATATAATCTAGTATTTAAAACGTGTTTTTTTCATATAAATCATATAATATTTGCATTTTATTATGAAATGTATTTTTGTGGATATATTGATATTATATTATTTGGAACTTCATTGAATTATTGGAGATATCCATTAAACGTTTCTATTAGACGATATATTGATATTACGTGGGTTAGTATTTCAATTTCTTATCATTTATATTTATCACTTTATTTAAAAACTTTATTATCGACAATGATAATACTTAATGGTATTTTTATGTACCCATTAAGTAATTATTATTTATATATACATAACAATTATAAATATTCTGCATATTTACATTCATTGTTACATGTATTTTGTAGTATTGGCGCATGTATTTTATATAAACATTCATATGAAGAATATATAAACCAATCTAGTGTATTTGAATTAAATCGTGAAATTAATGTAAGTTTGACCATATCTTAATTTGACTTCACGTATTAGGGATGTGATTTTAATCTACCTCTTCGACCTTTTCTTCGGGTTGATGTTGCTGAGGCATCGCACCAGGCATCCCACCAGGCATCGTATCAGCATACATTTTCGCAGCAAATGGCATCAGCAATGTTTCGCATTCTTTCATTTTGCTTTCAAATTCTTCGGTAGTTGCCGAGTTATTATTATCTAACCATTCTTGCGTTTCTTTCACACACTTATGAATGGTTTCAATTCCAGCTTCGCCAAGTTTCTCAGAAATTTCTTTATTATCGACTTGGTTTTTCCAATTATAAATATAAGATTCCAACTTATTCTTGACTTCAACACGCTTCATATTTTTTTCATCTTCATCTTTCAAACGTTCCGCGTCTTTAATCATTTCTTCAACTTGTTCCTTAGAAAGACGACCTTTATCATTTGTAATTGAAATTTTCTCTTGCTTGCCGGTTGATTTATCACAAGCAGAAACATTCAACATACCATTGGCGTCAATATCATAAGTGACTTCCAATTGAGGAACACCGCGCGGAGCAGGTGGAAGGCCAGTTAGGTCAAATTGACCTAACAAATTGCAATCTTTTGTAAAAGAACGCTCGCCTTCAAAGACACGGATTGTCGCGGCAGGTTGGTTATCCACGTATGTACTGAATGTTTGACTTTTCTTTGTAGGAATTGAAGTATTTCGTCCAATCATAGTAGTCATGACATTTCCACTAGTTTCAATACCAATCGATAGTGGCGTTACATCAACAAGCAAGATATCATTAATTGCTTCAGATTTATCGCCTGACAAAATCGCAGCTTGAACGCCAGCACCATAAGCAACTGCTTCATCCTGGTTAATTGATTTACAGAGTTCTTTTCCATTGAAAAAATCAGACAATAATTTTTGAATTTTTGGAATGCGAGTAGAACCACCAACAATAACAACATCATGAATAGCATTTTTGTCCATTTTCGCATCACGCAATACTTTTTCAACTGGGTCAAGACAACCGCGAAACAAATCGCCACACAATTCTTCAAAACGCGCTCGCGTAATAGAAGAATAAAAATCTTTCCCATCATACAAAGCATCAATTTCAATACTAGCAGTTGACGAAGAACTTAAAGTGCGTTTTGCTTTTTCACACGCGGTTCTCAGACGCCTAATAGCTCTCGAATTTCCTTTAATGTCAGATTTTTCTTTACGCTTGAATTCTTCAATAAAATGCGATAGCATACGCGAATCAAAATCTTCACCACCAAGATGAGTATCACCTGCGGTTGCCTTTACTTCAAACATACCATCTTCAATTGTCAAAAGACTAACATCAAATGTTCCACCACCCAAATCAAAAATAAGAACATTTTTTTCTTCACCTTCAATCTTTTTATCAAGACCATAAGCAATAGCTGCTGCAGTTGGTTCATTAATAATGCGGAGAGGTTCCAGTCCGGCAATTCGACACGCATCTTTGGTAGATTGACGCTGTGAATCGTTGAAATATGCTGGAACGGTAATAACGGCCTTAGTGACCGGTTGTCCCAAATAATTTTCAGCAGTATTTTTCATATCAGTCAAAACCATAGCAGAAACTTGTTCAGAATAATACTTTGTACCATCTTCCAATTGAATAACTGGCTTATCATCTTTATCAGCAACAACCTTAAAAGAATAATGCTTCATATCATTCTGAACAATAGGGTCTGAAAATTTACGTCCAAGTAAACGCTTGGCGTCATAAATCGTATTAGCAGTATTCATGGCTGCTTGTGATTTCGCAGATTGGCCAACAAGCTTTTCGGTTGAAGTGAATGCTACCCAAGATGGCGTAGTTCGCTCACCATCAGAATTCGCAATAATTTCACAATTCCCATTTCGAAAAACACTAACACAAGAATATGTCGTCCCCAAATCAATGCCAATAGCGTTTTCTTTTACCATATTATAGATACTTTATCTAATAAAAATATTTTTAAATGATTTTATATAATATTTATAGTAAATAAAATCATTATTGAAGTATAACATTAAAATTTTACGAAATGCGCTTGGTAGCAATCGACGCACTAACGATGTAAAGCGAATTTTCGGTGACAATGATGTATTCACCTTCAACCTTGTAAATCTTTTCAATCGGAGACGTGTATTCATCTTCACTCTTCACCAACAATTTTTCACCACTATCACGAACACCAATTAAAACTTTATTCTCGTGAGAGCTAGTCCAATAATCAAACATAATTGGCTTATCATCTACAATGGCAATTTTAACACAATGTTGAAGGCATTGATTACTCGGTGCCGCAAATGAAGGCATAGTAGTAGTGTTTTTATCAGACATGTTATATATTAACGGAATTAAAATCTTTAAATACTTTTAAACGAATTAAAATAATTATATTTAGTATATGAACGATATGGATGATATGGAGATAACCCTAAAATTAAATATAAATAATAAATCGTGGGAAATATTTCCGCAATATGTAAATGTAATGAATGATTATTTACTTTATTTTTCAAATAGTAAAAAATTTAAAAGGGGCGAAAATGATGGTATTTATTTATTAAAAAATGGATTTTATACATTAACAAATGTATTTAAAACTATAATGAAAGAAACGCTTAATATTGAGAATGCTGTAAAATCTACTAAACATTCTATTTTTTATTATACAAATTTCATAGAACAAATAGAAGAAAATAAAATACATGATTTGAATATATCATCAAATAATGCATCTATTTTTGTATATAAAAAAACCATAGATACGATAATACCAAATTCACAGGTCATAACAAAAAAAATAGAAGAAATTATAAAAAATATAGATCATTCAATACTCATTTATAGTGATATGTTTGAAATATTAATCAATGAATATAACAATTACAATAGCAACATACCAGAAAAATTAATGAATGTAGCAATTGAAATGTGTAATAACAATGATAATGACATTTATTATGATACCAAATTATCAAATATAATATTATTTATGAACCATTTTCCAGAAGAAAAGAATAATAAATATGAATATATTTATTTATATGTAAAAAAATATAAACCTCATAACTTAACATTGATGGGACTATTATTGAAGAAAGCAGATCATTCTTATTATGATAAATTATATAATAATAATATAAAATTTTATATAAAATGGTTACTTTCTGATTAATTCATTCATTCATTCATTAATTACTCGAAACAAATATAATCTTTTTACGAATTTTTCTTACTTTATCTTTACTTACATCATTTATATTTTTTTTAATATTCAATGGTAGGTTTTCTCCTCTAATTGTGTTATATTCTGTTTTGAAAATATTACACAAAAATTCATAAATTTCATATAATATTTCTTCTGAACATTTACCAACAATCAAAACACTACCTGTGCGAAATATCATAAAAGATACTTTAACAATATTTTCTACATTCTTCGCATCTTTTACTGTTTTTTTATTATTTCGCATAGTTGATGGCTGAATACCAGTTTGTTCTTTAATTAATGTATTATAATAAAATTCACATTGAATTCCAGGATAAGAACAAGGATCAAAATTACTATTTATTTGATGGGTATACTTAAGCATTTTAAACATTTTTTCACGATTTATATAATACCCGCAACTGAAATTAGAATTAATCATAACTGTTTCACTTTTTTCATTTAAATATCTTAATTGTTCATTTGGTTCAACCTTGACAATTGGTGTTAAAATATCCACCAATAAATTTAAAACTTTATTTAAAATAGTAGAATCTTGAATTCCAGGAATTTCTAATTTACCTGTATTAAAAACCTTTACATGTATTTCTTTGTAAGCATCATTATGGAGTAATCGCATGATAACAACAAAACAATTATAAAAAGCACTCTTTTTCTTGCAACGATAACTAATGATGTCTTTGCGTGATATACCAATGCTAATTTTACGAATATCCTTAAATTTATTACGACCATTGTCGTTATTAACCTGGCTAATAATATAATCATCAACGTAATCATATTGTTTTTTTCTCTCTACAATGTCATTTACTTCTTCTGGGGAAGTTGAATTGAACTTCATTTGTTTTTTTATGATTCCTATACGAGGGTCGTAATATTTTACAATGGGGATACTCCAAAATACATGTTTTAAATCAATTGGTGTACTTAGATAAGAAATTTTTGTTTTGGTTGAAATATTCAAAGGAGAACATTTAGATGTATTACATTGTTCGCTGACAATTTCATCCTTATCATCCTTTATTGATTTTTTGGTATATTTATTAACATTATCATTTTCACAAAAGTTAGACCACGCTAAGTCAATATCGTTGCCATTTTCATCCATGTCGATGCCATCAATGTCGATGCCATCCATGTCGATGCCATCCATGTCGATGCCATTGTCATCAATATTATCAATTGTAGTCATACTATTAGTATATTGTATATAGTTTCTTTAAGTGATTCTATTTCAATTATTTTCTTTAATACATATAAATAATAATGTATGAAGACATCCCGAAAACAAACACAGACATAAAACATGTTACACTTCCTATTCCAATAATAATTAAACAATATAATCTGAATAATAGTTCATTTGATCCTACACAAAATTCTCCTCCAAGTTTATGGAAAATGCGGTTGAATAAAAGAATAGGAGATAGTCCAATAAGAAATGTTGAATCTTCTGGTTTAAAAATATAAACAAAAAATAATTTTTATACATTGAAAAAATGATTTAACTTTAAAACAATATAATTAACAATTTGTTCACTATTTGGATTAATCAAATGTATGACAAATTCTGTAAATTTTAAAAAAGAAAAAGATACATATTCTGGGTTATTATTAATGATATAATTAAAATAATCTTTTATTACATTTTTTATATCAATATTATATTCATTACTTATGTCGTGAAATAATAATATTGATTTTTTTAAATCATCCTTATTTTTAATTACTTTAGTTAAATTTTCCCATGTAGTAATATCAATAACAGCATTGGTATTTATAGTATTTTGATTTGATTGTATATAATTAATCATACTTCGAATATCGGATTTAAAAAGACGTTGTATTGATTTAAGTTTTATATCACTAATATTTAAATTTTCTTTAATGCTAATTGTAGATAAAAAATGTATAATATCTGTTTCAGGCAATTGATTGAAACGAATTCGCATAAATTCATTTTGTAATGATTCGTCAATGCGACTAATATAATTACATATTAAACAAAATCTTACATTATCAGTAAATCCTTGCAATAAATATTTAAGAGCTTGTTGAGCGTTTTTTGTCATATAATCAACTTCATCAAGAATAACAAATTTAATTCCATTATGAAAGAGTGAATTTGAATTTACGAATTGATGAATTTGATTACGAATAATATCAATACCTCTTTCATCTGACGCATTTAAATGAATCATAAGTCCTTTATTTAATTGATCGTTTTTTTCTTGGAATGTATTAATCATATTTATAATCGTTGTTGTTTTTCCTGTCCCGGGCGGACCATATAAAAGAATATTTGGAAAGTAATTAGTACCGATTATATTAGATATAATCGTTTTATTATGAGGGTCTAACACAATATCATTTAAATCTGTTGGTCGATATTTTTCAACCCAAGGTATACTAACTGAAGTCATTGATTAAATAATAAATTGAAATTGTATTTATATAAATATAAATATTAATATAAATATTTATATTTATTATATCTAATGACGGCCATTACGGATATTTACAATGATAGTGGATATCTAGAAATTATAAAAGGTCCAATGTTTTCAGGTAAGACGACTAGGCTATTAGATATACATAAAAAATATTCTTTTTGTGGTATAAACACAATGGTGATTAATTATGAAAAAGACAATCGTTATTCGGATAATTTACTTTCTTCTCACGATAGGGTCATGATTCCTTGTGTAAAGACATTGCTTTTATCTGATATTTTGAATTTTGAGGATATGATAGAAAGTTCACATTATAAAGAATTTTTAGAAGCAAAGGCTATACTGATTAATGAAGGGCAGTTTTTTCCGGATATCGTTGAATGGGTTACAATTGCTGTTGAAAAATATAATAAAAATGTTTATATTTGTGGATTGAATAGTGATTTTTCTAGGAATAAATTTGGAAATTGGTTAGACTTGGAAGTTATTTGCGATAATGTAGTTATGTTGCATTCATTTTGTAGTAATTGTAAAAAAAAACCGGCACTATTTAGTCATCGATTAAGCAATGAGCGTGATATAGAAATAATAGGCGCAGATTCTTATATACCAGTATGTAGAAATTGTTATAATGTATTAACGCATAATCATTCATAATCATTCATAATCATTAAAACATCATTATTGAATCATTTTTTTCTTAAGTATTTAATAAAATGATTTAAATTATTTTACGTAATAAAGGTAAAATATATGTCCGAAGAAAATTTAAATCATTCTCCCACTCCCACTCCCACTCCCACACCAAAACCAAAGATTACGCGCAAAAAAACCAAAAAGGCTATTTTGGCAGAAGCACAAGCGCAGCAGGCACAAGCGCAGCAGGCACAAGCGCAGCAGGCACAAGCGCAGCAGGCACAAGCGCAGCAGGCACAAGCGCACGTAGAAGCAGAAACATCAAACATAATTGTTGAATCCAATATTGAAGCAGTATCTAATGTAAAAATTCCAAAAAAACGCGGACGTAAGCCAAAGGGTGGTAAGATTGTTCCAAATAATGTTTTATCAAATGATAAAAAAATACTTGAACCAAATATTATAATGCATCTTAAATGCGGTGAAACCGATATAGCGCAAAATGCATTTTCTAGTTCGCTAACATATGAACCAAATGTACCCCCGGTAGAAACATTTCAATTTGATAATACAAAATCAAATGATCTAGGTTTTAGTATTATTGATTATGGAGCAAAAGATTTAAATAAAAGTGATAACATACCGCAACCTATATCAACTACAATAATATCTGTAAATGATGTTCAAAAAACAACATTATCAAATGATAATGATGAACAAAAACAACTATGGAATAAATTAAAGGAATTAACTTATCAATTACATACTAATAGTATTTCTGATAAAAAATCTGCGTGTTTTTGGTGTACATATGATTTTGATAATCCTACAATATTAATACCCAAGTATGAATTAAATAAAATATATCAATGTTATGGTTGTTTTTGTAGCCCCGAATGTGCAACGGCATATCTTTTTGAAGAATCTGTCGATACATCCACACGCTTTGAGAGATATCATTTATTAAACCATATTTATTGTAAAATATATAATTACGATAAAAATATTAAACCGGCACCAAATCCTTATTATACATTAAATAAATATTATGGAAATCTCTCTATTCAAGAGTATCGAAAATTATTAAAAAATGAACGACTCTTACTTATTGTAGATAAACCTCTTTCGCGCGTTTTACCTGAATTACATGAAGACAATGATGATTATATGTTTAACGGAGCAACAATATCTACTTCAAATAAGTTTAAACTGCGTCGAAAAACAAAACAAACTAAAACTGATATTTTATCAGATACATTTAATTTAAAATCCTAATATTATATATATATATATATATATATGTCAAGTAAAGGAATATTAAGATCTATTTCTGTTCCTTCGGATAAAATTAGTAAAGGTACCAAAAAAAGACGTAGGTCTGACCCTGGTAGAATAAAAAAAACAAAGTCTAGTTCTAAGTCTGGACCTAATATACCAACACCACCACCACCACCACCACCAGTCAAAAACTTAACTTACAGACCAAAACCTAGAACTCCGTCTCCAAAAGATGCATTGAAATTAAATACACAAATGATATACAATCCAAAAACAAATCCAATTGGATTTACATTTTTGTCAAGTGGTGCTCTAAATGATGCCAATTATTTATACGATATAGAAAATAATAAAGAATATGAACAAAATAGTCCAGAATTACAAAATTTAAATAGAAGACAGGTACTTATGATTGAACTAAATAATGATAAACTTAGAGAAAAATATGCAAAGGAACATGGTATAAAATTAACAAAAGGTGGATCTAAAACACGCCGTAATAAAAACCCACGCAAAAAAACAAAACGTAGAGTGCGTTTCACTAGAAAATAAATAATATTAAACCGATATTGAAATTAATATTATAATTATTTTTTCCCAATACATAAAAATCCGTCTTTCTTTGAAAATTTAAATTTCAATATAACAAGCCGACAGCATATATCATATGTTTTTTTAAAGTCATTTTTATTAAAAATATATTTATTGCATTTATATTCAGTAAGGGATTCTTTTATTTTTAATATAACATAATCGTAAAATTTTTCTAATAATTCTTGTAACTCCCCATCATCTTTTATTTTTTTTTCAATATCAATATATTGTTTATTACGTTGTAATAGAGTTGAAATAATCAATAAAAGTTGTGGTACATTAATCGAATTGAAATTTTTGGTTAATGAAATCGTCTTTATTATATAATCGTCAATACATTTCATAAACATATTATCACGTAATAATGTTTCGAATATAAAAACGACATTATCATTTTCTATATATTCCATATTATATGATTATAAAATATATATCTTATAATGTATATCTTATAATATTGATAATTTAATTTTCGGTAGTATTAGTATTTTCATCCTTATTAGATTCAGCATTTTGTTTTTCTAGTAGTTCACTTTGTCTCTTATCATATTCATGTTTCATTTTCATTTTCATTTCCATTTCCATTTTTATTTTTTCTTCATTCTCTTTTTTATTTTGATATGTTTTAGATGCGTCATCCATCATTCCCCTAATTTCTTTGAATATTTGTTGGTTTACTGAAAACTTAGATGATGCTGGTTTACTGCCAATTTTAGATGGCCCCATATATTCACGCATTACGGACATAATATCATTATTATGTTCCTTTAATTTTTGTTCAGAAATTTCTTTGGTGTAATCTGTTTGGCGCATTATCATATTAATTTGTTCATCGTCGTCCATTTTATAATATAAATAAAATAAAGTATTTTCTAAATCATATTAAACGAACTTTATATTTATTAATAAATAGGAAAATACAAATGAATAATATTCATTCCGATACTGATGTTTATAATAGTACACAATGTATTTATTCAACAATAGTTGAAAATATAAATTCTGATGTTAGTAAATTAATTGAAATCCGTTTATACCCTCTTATTGAAAAAATGCAACGTAATGATAAAAATATGAAAATGATTGAACATATATTATACCAATTGCCTGAATTCCAAAATTTAAAAAAAGAAAATGAGATTTTACAGAAAAAATTATCAGAAAGAGAAACAAAAACCGATGGAGAAAGTAAAAATGAAATTAAATTAGAAATTTTTGAAGAAGACAAACCAGAAAATGTTGTATCTGAAAAAGAGATTTATGCCGGAACATCGTTTGGACATAATAACCATTGGGGAGCAGAAGAGGCTAGCGAATCAGAGGAAGAGGCTAGCGAATCAGAGGAAGAAGAGGAAGAAGAGGAAGCAGCAGCAGAAGAAGAAGAAGAAGAAGAAGAAGAAGAAGAGGAAGAAGAGGAAGAAGAGGAAGAAGAAGAAGAAGCTGAGGCTAGCGAATCAGAGGAAGAAGAAGAAGCAACAGAAGAAGCAGCAGAAGAAGAAGCAGAAGAAGCTGAGGCTAGCGAAGCAGCAGAAGAAGAAGAAGAAGCAGAAGAAGTAGAAGTAGAAGAAGAAGAAGCTGAGGCTAGCGAAGCAGAGGAAGAAGAAGAAGAAGAAGAAGAAGAAGCAGAGGCTAGCGAAGCAGAGGCTAGCGAAGCAGAGGCTAGCGAAGCAGAGGAAGAAGAAGAAGTTTTTATTGTAACTATTCAAGGACGTGGAAATTTTTATACAAATAATGAAACAAATGGTGATATTTATAAAATAGAAGGCGACGACGAAGATGTAGGAGATCAAGTTGGTAAATTTGTTAATAAAGTAGCAACATTTATTTGAATTAATAAGTTATAATTAATAATTAATAATTTATATAATATGATTTAAAATTATATTATATACAAATTGTAAGAATAATGTTCTGGTCATTCATATTTGTTTTACCAACGATTTTTATTACACATAAAGTAATGTCATATTATTATCCAGAAGAAACAAAAAAAATAACAATGAAAACCAGCTGGAATGCATTAGAATTATGTTCTAACTTTGAAATTTATATTTCAAATGTATACAATAAAATTAAACTTTATCTCCCTAGTGTATTTGAAAAAAAAAATGAACCAATAATTACATTTGTAAAGGATGGCGATGAAATTGTAATATATTCTTTATCAGAATTTATAAATATACAAAGAAGAGGAAAAATCATATTAAAATATGATTTTGTATTATATGAAATACCATTGCCATTGTATGATAAATATGATAAATATATATTAAGATATGAGAATCATAATGATATAATGCACCTTGAATATCAACATTCTGTTAATACCTTTGATTTAAATATGATTCAAATTACTTTTAAAAATAGTGAGAAAATATATAAAATAGATTTTGGTAGAAATAATTTTAATATGGATGGAAATATATTGTTTGATAGAAATTTTATAAAATGGTATTTGAATATGCATCATTCATATTGCTTGGATCATGATGATAAATACGATATTACATTTATAGATCATAATATGAATTATATTACTTTACCATACTATTGTTATATTATCATAGATAAAAATAACTATAAAATTATAAATGATACTTCATTTAATTCAGATGAAAATAGTATAGATGATTTAATAATTCATCATATTGATAGTAGTTTAGAAAGTAGTTTAGAAAGTAGTTTAAATACAGAAGAGACAGAGACAGAAACAGAGACAGAAACAGAGACAGAAACAGAAACAGAGACAGAAACAGAAACAGAGACAGAATATATAAATCCAAATATAATTACTCAAGAGACAATCACTAATTAATAAATATAT
>Ga0129324_10002032_pt1 | contig 12723 bp, 20 predicted proteins | sample CPBDNA_7_FD_96879 | JGI IMG/M metagenome (GOLD analysis project Ga0129324, IMG submission 96879) | Freshwater to marine salinity gradient microbial communities from Chesapeake Bay, USA - CPBay_Spr_15_0.2_DNA | ecosystem: Environmental > Aquatic > Marine > Coastal | place: USA: Chesapeake Bay... | reverse complement strand
GATGGACGGCGCGATTGATATCCGCCTCATCGTCACACTTCTTGGAGTAGCCGCTAGTATCTTTGGTGGTGCTGCTGTAGCAAAGATGAGGATCAAGGATTTACAAGAACATATTGCTGAAATCCACGCTACGCTAAAGGGTAATGATAAGCGGATTGACGTGTTAGAAAATCAGAGTAGCATTATTCAGCAACGTCTTGATATACTTGCAAAAATGAACAGTCCAGAGAACTTGCGACGCGATCATATTGCTATGGCTGAATTAACTTCAACAGTCTCGCAGCTTCGCAAAGAGATGGATCACCAACTACACATCCATAATGGTAAGCATATACCTGTACCAAACGAGAGGGCAGGAACATGATTCAAGCATTGATTGGTCCTGTGGCGAGCCTTCTTGATAAGTTCATTGAGGACAAGGACCAGAAGAACCAAATCGCTTTTGAGTTGAGTACGATGGCAGAACGCCATGCTCAAGAAATAGCGCTTCAGCAGATCGAAGTTCTAAAAGCAGACGCCAAAGGTAACTGGTTTCAATCGTCGTGGCGTCCGTTGATTGGTTGGATATGCGGATTGGGGCTTGGAATAAACTATTTAGTTAGCCCAATCTGTGCTGGATTTGGTGTCATTATTCCGCAAGCAGATATGTCTGTGATGATGCCATTATTATTTGGTATGCTCGGACTTGCTGGAATGCGTTCATTCGACAAAATCAAAAAGACGGATAGCAAGTAATGGCTCGCTCTACCGTAGGCCAAGTGTGGCGTCCCATACCCGTTCAGAAGATGACAAGCATAGGTCAGTCACCTCGCTCTCGTCCGGCTAATAAGCACAAGCGAAAAAACTGGAAGCGTTACAGAGGTCAAGGTAAATGATGACCCGTTTGCGGCAGCTTCTTGAGCAGGATGAAGGTTGTGAGTATAGGGTGTACCGTTGTACAGAAAATGCCCTTACATTAGGTATCGGCCACAAAATTAATCCCGACGATCCTGAGTATGGATGGCCTGTTGGTGCGCCTGTTGCAGAAGAGCGTGTGCATGAAGTGTTTAAGAAAGACGTGCAGGTTGCTGTCAATGATGCGAAGTGGCTACATCCTGACCTAGATAATATGCCAGAGGATGCACAAGTCACTATCATCAGCTTGGCATTCCAGCTAGGTCGAAGCCGATATCAGAAATTCGTCAAGCATCACGCAGCTATTGAGGCGGGTGATTGGAAGGAAGCAGCAGCACAACTGCGGGACAGTAAACTATACAAGCAAACTACCAATAGAACTGAGCGTCACGCTGCGCGCCTTGAGACTATTGCTTAGTGCTAAACACATAGGAACCGCAGGCGAGCATCTAACCTGTAGCGTCCTGTTTACCTTCGGATGGAGTCCTTCGATCATCGACGCCGAAGGTATGGACATCATCGCTGTCAGAAACCAAGACATCATCCGGGTTCAAGTTAAGTCTACACTGAAGACGAATGATAAACACGGATACCAATGGCAGGTCAGCAAGAGCTTACCGAAAAAAGCACTGACCATAGACGACTGTGATATTGTTGCTTGCGTAGCGTTAGACCTGAGAAAGATAGCCTTCTTTCCTATTGATGAAATTACCAAACAGCTCACTAGGCGCATGGCCTTATCAAAGATGCTGTCCCCCAGTATTGAAGAGGATACGTGGGAGACAGCACTTGGATTAACGCTTAAATCCTGATGGGGTTCTTGAGTACCCAGTCCTTTGCTATTGCTTCGACATCATCAAGACGTGTCGCATAGAAACCATTCCAATGCTTATCGCCTTCGCTGTATCGGATACCGTATGAACTACCAAGGCGGTATACTTCAGCAGTCCTATCGCCTTGGCCTTCATCCTGATACGTGCTGATAATATCGGGCAGCTTCGTGCCGGGATACCTTGTCTCCATCAATCGATAGCCTTCAAAGTTAGAGTGGATGAACGAATACTACGGGCTGGCTTCGCTGGAGTAATCTTCTCCGGCGTCGCCTTATAGTTTCGCATTCCCCACTTTACTTGATAACTAGTATTGCCGACTAGACCTATGGCTTGTTCGTGGCTACCCATGATGTCTTTTATTGTGGCTTCTGCGTCGTCAATTCTGGCTTCCGCCGCAGCCTTCGCAGCCTTGGCTTCAACCAAATCATTCAGAGCTTTCGTTCCATCCATTGACTTACTCAAGTCTATGTCCGGCAGTCCATCATCGACACGAGCATAAGCGGTGTTAGCATCCTCGCTTGAGACGGATGGATACCAATCGCGTTCCTTCTTACGCTTCTCAAACTCCATAACCGCTTCAGCGATTACGCCTTGCATCTCTAGGTCTTCACCATAGAGAAACAATCGAAGCTCAATGCCACGGTAAAGTGTGGCAATGCACCCCCACTTGTGTCCCGTACACATCATCTGCGCCTGTAGTTGCCACGGTCCACGGAAGGGCGGTGGCCTATCTTCGGGCATAGCACTGGTTAGCTTGGACTCAATTATACCAGTTCCAGATAGGTCTATTACTGGACGATTGATGCAATAGATACCTGCCTCATAATCAGTGGAGATTTGTCCAGCACCTTCGGCTGTACCGTCAAGCGAACAGGCAAGAGGCAGTGTGCTATGGAAGAACGCTTGCGGAAACTCAAGGCATAGATTGGTGGTGTTCAATCGTTGCGCTGCCTCAGTGATAATCACAGGCTCTAACCTGTCACCCCAACGGGTAGCTTCGTTGCCTGTCCAACTGTCTTCCTTGGTTCCTTCCATTGCTGCAATCGCATCAGCGAGTGCATCGTTCTGCGTCTTGTAACGTGAGAAGCCCATGATTGCGGGCAGTGTGGACGCAGTTGCGATATCATCGGGGGTCAATTTACCGACCATTATAGTTCTCCAGCATGTTACGAACGCCTGTGTCGTGCCATTTCTTTCCGTAGGCAGGTACACCAGTTTCGTTCAGAGTTGAAGCGATAGCACGATAGCTCTCGCCATGTTCGCGCAGTTTCTTTGCAAGAGGCAATGCCTTCGCACAGATTTTCTGCATCTCATTTTTGATCGCAACAGAAGTTTCCTTTCCGCCACGATGGGGTGTAGGACAACCGAGCTTCACGCCCTGTGCCTTTTTCTCAGCAAGCGCAGCTTTAGTTCGCCTACTAATTTCTTCGCGCTCATGCTGTGCAAAGACAGCACGAATACCAAACTCTAGTGTACCCATACCGGGCATGTCCGCAGCTTCAATCTCCACACCACTGTCACGTAATGTGAAGAGGAAGGATGCAGAGCGAGACAACCTATCGAGCTTGGCTATGAGGATAGCAGCGCCTTCACGCTTACAGTGATCCAACGCTTTAGCTAACTCTGGTCTATTATCTTTCTTGCCGCTTTCCACTTCAGTGTAGGTAGCAATCACTCGCTCCATATATCGTGCGGCCATTGTCTGCTGTGCATCTAAGCCAAGACGAGACTTACCTTGCTTATCAGTTGATACGCGAAGGTAAAGTACATACTTCTCATACTTAAACATTGTTTATCCCCGTTGTACTTGTGTTATATCAGTGTTATATAACATTGAAAGCATATCCCGCAATAGCAAACGGTAAAAAAATATGAGTGAATATAAACCTTGTATGCTTCGACTAAGAGTTGAGACGCATCATATGCTGCGCGAGGCTGTAGAGAAGAGCGCGCACCGCAGTATGTCAGCATTAGCAGATGAAATAATTTACACTGCATTAGCGCGGGTGCTTCAAGAAGAAGAGAGCCGCACCAGCGTTGACCGAATGATAAGTGCTGCAAGACGTTGATAAACGGCAGGCAAAAAGGTGCAGCGTTTGAGCGCCAGATTGCTGGTATGCTGTTCGATGAAATTGGAATAAAATTTCAAAGAGACATTGAGCAGTACAGGCAATCGCAGCTCTGCGACCTGCGTCCTATAGATTGTGAGCAATGGCCCTTCGCTATTGAGTGCAAGCGATATGCTAGTGGCAATACTTATAAGCCTGAGTGGTGGGGTCAAACGTGCTTGGCTGCGGTTCGCAGTAACCTAGAGCCAGCGCTTATATATAAGTATGACCGCGCACCTATTCGTTGCGTCGTGTCACTACAAGCGTTAGCGATGTCGGTCGGTAAAGACGTCAACATTGGATGGATTAAAACAGCAGAGCTAGACTTTGAGACGTTCTGCTATGTAGCAAGAGAGTTAATGTGCGCCCAAGATACGAACGACCAGCCGACTTAACTGTCGAGCGTCAGGTCGCAGCACAATTGGAGAGGAAAGGAATACAGCTACACAAGCTGCCCATATCCTATCGCCTAGATTTTGCCATGTTTAAGAACGGCAAGCTCAAAGGATGGGCAGAGATAAAAGCACGAAACAATAGCCACGATCATTACCCGACGCTGATGATATCGTTGGGCAAAGTCTTGGCGGCGAGGCAACTTGCAGACGTGAGCGGTACACGCTCAATTCTGTTAGTGCAGTATCTCGATGGATTATTTTGGTGCGATTTTGCATCACCGTTTGAGATACGGATCGGAGGTCGATACGACAGAGGAGACTCAGATGATGTCGAGCCTGTCGCTCACTTCGAAATCGAAGCGTTCACAATGGTGTGAGCGTAATTCAACGTAAGGAAAGAAAAGAATGGCATTAGGTTTTGCTACGGAAGCTAAAGCGTCAGGTGATATCCTGCCTATCGTTAAGTGGGATGCTAAGTCTGGCGCAATGGTCAGAGTAGATCGTTACCAAGACGCAGGGGGTGCGTGGACACGAGACGAAAACGACATGGAAATTCCTGTCAAGTTCGTCGCTGACTTCGACAATATAGAGGTCGGTTGGTTGTCTTTCGCAGGAGGTGCGCCTGACTTCCACATGGTTAAGATTGGTGGCGAGATGCCAGCCCGTCCTAGCCCTGACCATAAGAACGCCTTCCGTTTACGCATCTACAATAAAGACCTTGGATTGCGTGAGTTCTCGCACTCAGCCAAGACCGTCTTGCGTAAGATGGATGAACTGCATAGCCAGTTTGAGGCAGAGCGTGGAGCTAACGAAGGTAAGGTTCCAGTGATTGCAATCACGTCAGTAGAGAAGATATCCATCACTACCCCTGATGGATCGAAGTCTACCTATCGCGTTCCATCTTGGAAAATTGCGTCATGGGTTGATCGTCCCGAAGGCTTGGATGGTGGATCGTCACCAGCGCCAGCACCAAAACCTTTAGTGCAAGAAGCAGCAGAGGAAGACGATTTATTTTGACAAACGCGGGCGGGTGGCAATAAGCTGCCCGCCCCTTTTTTTGTTTAGTACACGGGATTTAGCATGACTGAAAATATCGGAGCGTATATGCAACAGGTGGCTACCCATTACTGGGGTGAGCCAACCGCTAAACGAGGCCATGAACTACGGTGGGGTACACACGGCAGTAAGTCGGTCGATGTACGCAAAGGCACATGGTATGATTTTGAAACAAATGGCGGTGAAGGTGGAGGAGTAATCGATCTTGTCAAACGTGAGGAAGGCGCAACGCTTGGCGGGATCGGCTCCATCCTGCAACGCAAGTTCGGTATCTCGTCGCAACAAGTTGAGAAGCTACGTCCGCGCGAGTATCTCAGCAAGGCGTACAACTACTACGACGACAACGGAGAGCTACGATATCAAGTTCTACGATTTGAGCCACGACGCTTCATCCAACGTCAGCCAGCGGGCGAGAGTTGGGTCTATAATATGGACGGCGTTGAACCGCTACCGTACAGACTGCCCGACATTATCAAGAATCCAGACGCGCCAATCTTCGTGGTCGAAGGCGAAAAGTGTGCTGATACACTAGCGCGACACGGCCTAGTCGCCACCTCTTCTCATGGTGGCGCAGGCAAGTGGCGCGATCCGCTGAATAAGTTCTTTGAAGGCAGGCGCGTAATCGTGCTGCCCGATAACGATGAACCGGGTAAACGTCACGCGGATGTAGTGATCCAAAAGCTATGGGGTATAGCCGCTGAAATAAAGCGCGTAGAACTGCATGGGCTACCGCCCAAAGGCGATGTCGTTGATTGGTTCAATATGGGTAGGGATTTGAGCGCGTTCAAACAGGCAGTTAAAGTTGCGCCGAAAATCGAGACAGCGCCGGAAATAATTTCACAGGAAATTGAGGACAAAAGTCCAGAGCCGTCAGACTTTTCGCTGGAAAAAAATGATGAAACGCCTCTGGCGGGTGAGGGGCTTCAAGGCCAAAAATCGGATTTTCCCGATTTGTTCCCCATCCTAAGCCTCAACGATTTGATGGCTCTCCCGCCCGTCGAATGGGCCGTCGAGAATCTATTGACGCGGCAAGGGTTGGGTATCCTGTACGCCCCACCGGGCGTGGGCAAAACGTTCTTTGCGTTGGATATGGCCTTGAGCATAGCGCGCGGCGTTCCGTTCCACGGATTAGAAACGACGCAAGGCAAGGTGCTATACATAGCAGGGGAAGGTGCTGCCGGATTAGGTAAGCGCGTGAAGGCGCTCAGATATGCGAGGGGATGGCGTGATGATGCTCCCCTATATATCCTACCCGCAAGCGTCGCCTTCGCTAATGACGGGGACATAGAGCGCCTTCTACGCACCATTGATGCCATAGGCGAAAACTTTTCTTTAGTTGTCGTCGATACGGTAGCGCGCGCCCTATTAGGACACGAGGAAAACAGCGCGGATAGCATGGGGTTATTCGTTGCCGCATGTGACGCGATAAAGAAGCATACGGGCGGCGCTCTGCTAGGCATACACCACGCCGGGAAAGACGCGGCGCGCGGTATGCGTGGGAGTAGCGCGCTATTAGGCGGAGCTGATAGTGTGCTCAAGTTAAGCCAAGAATACGGTTTACTTACATGCGAGGTGGAAAAGATGAAAGACGCGGAAGCAATAGAGCCCTTACGTTTCCGAATGGTGCAGCGGGCACTTATAGGTGAAACGTCGATTGTTTTGGAGCGTGTCGAGGTAGAAGGCAAGGCCAAGATTAGACTATCGCCTTCGCAATACCACGCGCTCAGGATTCTAACGAATACAATCATAGATGCACAGGCTCAGAAGGTGCTTTCTACTGTATGGCATGACGCGCACAAGCGCGACGCGCCGGATGAAACGGCACAAGCGCGCAGTGCAGCGCGTAACGCACTGCAAAAGCGCGGCCTCGTGGTTACGGATAAGGGCTTCGTTTGGCCTACCCCAGAGGGGAAAGAGGCACAAAAAGAAGGGGGCGATTAGCCCCCTTTTAGTGCGATAATGCTTTGGTTTAATTCGGGCGCTAAAGCTATCAGAGCCAAGCATCCGGCAAAGAACGCCAAGATGGTTAGAAACTCGGCGACGATTATTAAAGGGTTACGTTTCATTGTGTGTGCTCCATGCTTTCTACTAGTTGCATTGCGTTAGTTTTTGCAGCTTCGACTTGTGCCTCGGTTAATTGATCCGCAAGGCTAATCGCTAGTTGCAAGGCTTGCTGTGATTGCTCGTGGCTTGGCGCTGTAATGGATAAAAACAGCGCGTGAGATAGGGCGGCTTGGCGGGTCATTACGCGGCTTCCTCTTGGTCGGTTAGGTGTTCAATAGCCCACAAGATACGGGCGTGTAATTCACCATAGGCAATGGCGCAAGCGATGCTATCGTAAGTCCAACCATGCATCGGCTCACAGCAATCCGATATAAAAGCCTCACCTTCCGACGTGTCACAGTTCTGACAGAGTGCGTGGGCGCGGGCGTAGTAAATAACCCATTCGCTACCGTCGGCGTGTTCGTGGGCCATGTCGTATTCGTCGCCACCGTGCGCCTTAATTTCGCGGACGATGTCTTCGGCGCAGGATTTGGCGTATTCGTTTAAAAGGTGATCGTTTATTTTAATGTCAGTCATGCTGCTAACTCCTCTTCCTCTTCTTTGGTTTCTGGATAAATGAACTCAGACGCCTTCTTAGCGGCGCTTATCGCGGTAAAAATGGCCTTTTTATCGTCACGCAAGACTGATAACCAATTATTCAAATATTGAGCATGGTCTGCGCGTGGCTCGCTATCAATCTCCAAGCGCGCGCCAAGAAATGCGGACGTAAACTCGGCCACTAGTTCCTCGAAGGCATATGCCTTTGATCCGAAGCGTTTACCGAATTGACGATCTAGGCGGGATTTGTGGCCCGTCCAATGGCCGAGCTCGTGAAGTAATGTGCCGTAATATCCGGCCACGTTTTCAAATTGGCCGATTAAGGGCATTGTGATTGCGTCGTCATTGACTGAATAGAACGCGCGGTCCCCTTGGAGATGGTTAATTTTCGCGCCCGTCTCATTGATTACGCGGTCAGCATTTGCGACGCGCTCAATGTCATTCGTGACGATTTCCGGCAATTCATACTTAAAAGGATTACCATCCGCGTCGCGTACTTGCTCACCATTAAATACGCGATAATAGCGAAGCAATGGGATAGTTTTCTTTTCGCCCGTCTCTTTGTCCTCAGTAACGACGCGCTTCCAGAATACGACGATGGTTGACTTTTCGCCTTTCTGAATTGAATAGCCCTTTTCTTGCCATTGCTTAAAGCTAGCCCATGCGGGACATTGACGATGCGCCAACATCAATGGATTGACGCCCGAATAGATGCGGCCCGATACCACATTAAAAGCGCGGACGCCCGAAGCGCGCCATGGCTTAGACCAGTTAGTGCCTTCGGTCTCCATTAATTCAATGAGGCGGTCTGTTACGTGCTGATATATGTCAAATTTATCAGTCATGCGAGTTGCTCCCTTAGAGTGCAGTGTATTTACGAGTGATGCAGAATGAGAAACACAAACGGCCAATTTTAACGAACCGAAGGCCACCAATGCGGCGAGTGGATATGTTGAAAATATCGGACATTTGTTATTTCATCCCTATATAAGTGTGCTATAACTATGGTATATAATACACTCCCGATCTTGCGCAAGGGCAAACGGTAAAAAAAAATCATACGTCCAAAGGGGTAATGAGGGGATCAACTAGCTAAGTCATTGAATTACAAGGATATCAACAGCAGATCGGGGGTATGTAATGGATGGTAACATCTATCGCGATCACATCAATAGTGTTGTACCCCCCTATAGGGGTACAATACTGTTGATCTGTTTTTACGACGATCTATTGATGAAGGGGAAATGATGAAAACAGGAACCAGAAAACGAGTCACGAAAGCAGATCGATCAACAGTGCGTCGTGACTTCTGGCCGAATGAGCGTGACGCCGAAAGGGTACGCTCGGCGCTATTAGAACACGATAAGGTGGTGAGCGGATATGAGAGCCGATGGGGGATTGATCGCTTGCCCGATTTAGTGGGGCAGGAATTACGCGAGCGTTTCGAGCTGCAATGTGATCGACTCAACAAAGCAATACGAGAATGTAACGCCGACGATGTAGAGAAGCTGGTTCCCGTGTCATGTAGAGCATACGCCGCGCTAGAACGTGCAGCGATTGAAGCGGTGGCTAAAGAGCTGACAGGGGAAGCATTTGAAGCTGCAATCCCGAGCGGTGGCGTTCTATGTATTACGCGCTCAGATTACGAGGCCGTGAAGGTAGCTAAAGAGCGGCCCGATGCTGTAGTGTGGAGCGTCGAGGAAGTGGCAAGGGTAATAGATGCTTACGATGCGGCTAAACTTATGTCATTGGTTAAAGCGAAAATGCCCGATGCTATATTTAAGGGTATGACGGTGAAAGGCGGGAACTTAAATGACGATGTCCCATTCTGAGCTAGACATAAAGCGGCAATGGTCGATCATACCTGTTCGGGCGTTAATGGATAGGAACTTGACGCAAGTAGAGTTTAGGACGTTGGCCGCAATGTGCGTTTACACTAATTCGCATGGAGTATGTTGGCCGGGGATTGAAACGCTTGGATTGATTGTAGGGTCAGATAAGGCCGTCATATCTCGCACCATCGCAAAGTTAGTCCGCAAGGAATACGTCAGACGATTGAGGCCACAGGACTATCAATTGGAATATGCGAAGTTCGGAAAGATAAATCGCTATCAAGTTCTTTATCAATCCGATGCACCATTGCCGACGTGGGAAGAAGTCAAATCAAGTATGATGCTTGCGCCCGTGTCAGAGCTGCCAATAGATCAACAGAACGAAATAGGGGGAGTGGGGGAACGTGACGACTCAATCTCTCTCGCTCACTCTCTCGCCCACGCCTACGCGGCGACCGTCGAGCGAACGCTAGGCCAGCCAAGACGGCCAGAGAATGAGCTGGGCGCCGCTCGTCAGCTCGCAGCGATGGGCGTGGACGTTCCCGCCATTATAAGGGCAACAGAAGCGCAGTGCAGGGCCAGCCTAGCGCGCAGAGCGGGGGTTCCGGCCCTTGCTGATGTCGCCCGCGCATTGAACTAACCTACGTTTGCCCTCGCGCAATAACCCATAAGGTGTTGATCTGGCAGAAAACCGACCCTTTCCCCCCGCCCCCGGTCTGTATCGATAGGGGGGTGTCACACAAAATTTTCGCACTTTTTCCCGGAGGACGTTTCATTGTTTAGCTTACAGCCTTGCCCCGAATGTTGCGGACTGAAATATCTTCGCTATGATGACTCCCCCGAATGTGCGAAAGAGCCGACGAATGTGTTTCGCATTTGTTATCTCTGTAACGGGCATGGGGAAGTATTTATGGAGGAGGACACACCCGATGAAGCGGGATGAAGTATTGGACCTAGCGAAGGTTACGCTAGTGGACCGAGGTGCTGATTATGGCGATGCTCGTGTGAACTTTGATCGGATTGCAGTTATGTGGACTGTGATTATGGGTCAGAAGGTGACGAGGGCGCAGGTAGCCCAATGTATGATTTGTCTAAAGCTGTCACGTTTAGCTGAGACACCTAGCCATGAGGATTCGTGGCTGGATATCGTTGCGTATGCTGCCCTTGGTTCGGAGGTACGCGAATGACCGATAAACTATCCGTTCGTGAAATTCGCGCCGCTTTGGCTTCTCGTGAGGAGGAGCGCCGAGAAGCGGTCGTAAATGAGCTTGAGGCGCTCGGCAGTAGCGAGATTACTGACGTGCTATCTTGGGACGAGCTAGGACGTGTGCAGGTTCTAGCCTCGGATAAACTGTCTCCACGCGCTCGTCGTGCCATTAAGAAGGTGAAGATTACGCCTAACGAGCATGGCAATACGATTGAAGTGGAGATGCACGATAAACTGTCTGCGCTTAGATTGCTGGCGAAGCATCGTGGCTTACTTGAGCCTAATAGTGATGATCGCCGTCCTAGCATGATTGGGATTAACGTGAGAGGGCCAGACGTAACAACCTATGAAGTAGTGGAGGAAACAGATGCCGAGGACTCGTAATTGTTGTATTTATTGTAAGCGTCCGAGTATTTATGAGATACACCCTGCGTGTTTGAGCCGTTGGCAAAAGGTTAATGCGGAGTTGGATAAGGAAATACAGAGGGTTCGTATGAATAAGCGTCACTTTGACGATCATTTGGACGAGTTGTACGGTGAGTTTGAGCCGTTTAATTCTATGAATGTTGATAATGCGATGGGTATGACGCCTACTGAGATTGATGAGGCGGATGCTTATTTCGGTGCTGCTATGGCGAAGCATGGCCTTGTGTTTGAGAACGGGCCTTCTTTGGAGCAGAGACGCTGGAGGAATGTTATCTGATGTCGAGATCGCCACGCGCTACAGACCGTTCGCCGCGCCGTCGCCGCCAGAAGGGCGACGACGCGCTCACTGGTCTTAATTTGGACTTTTCGCAAAGTCCTACGACGTGGCAGTTCTTGAATGACGATAGCTTCGTTCGTGGCTTGATGGGTCCAGTAGGTAGCGGAAAAACGTACGCTTGTTTGGCGGAGGTGATGCTTCGCGCTGTGAAGCAGATACCTTCGCCCGTCGATAATGTGCGGTACACGCGGTTTGCGGTTATTCGTAATAGCTATCCTGAGTTACGCACGACGACGATCAAGACGTGGCAGGAATTATTTCCTGAACATATGTGGGGTGAGATGCGTTGGTCCCCACCGATTACGCATCATATTAAGTTACCACCGCGTGAAGGTACACCGGGTTTGGACTGTGAGGTTATCTTTCTAGCGTTGGATCAGCCGCGTGACGTTAGGAAGCTATTGTCGCTTGAATTGACGGGTGGTTTTGTTGATGAGGCTCGTGAGCTACCGAAAGCGGTGGTTGATGGATTAACGTCGCGTGTCGGTCGTTATCCGACGAAAAAGAATGGCGGCTGTCCGTGGCGTGGTGTTTGGATGTCTACCAACCCTATGGACCCGGATCATTGGTGGCATGAGTTAGCGGAGAAGAACCCGATTAGGGGTCGCTATCCGTGGAAGTTCTATAAGCAACCCGGCGGCGTTACGGACGCAACTAAAGAGCATGAGGATGCGATTTTCGGGGCGAATAAGTATTGGCGGTTAAACCCGAAGGCTGAGAACCTAAATAACTTGCCGCCCGGTTATTACGAGCAGCAATTGGCTGGTAAGACGCTTGATTGGATCGAATGTTATGCCGGGGCTAAATATGTTTACGTGCAGGACGGAAAGCCTGTCTGGCATGAATACAGCGATAGTTTGATGGCGGCTGATGTTGAAATCGAGGTTGGTATGCCAGTGCATATTGGCTTAGACTTTGGTTTAACGCCTGCTGCTGTATTTGGGCAAAAGATGCCGAATGGGCGTTGGCATGTCGTGCATGAATTGGTAGCCTTTGATATGGGTCTTGAGAGGTTCGCCCATCACCTTATGGCG
>Ga0129324_10002031_pt1 | contig 12726 bp, 5 predicted proteins | sample CPBDNA_7_FD_96879 | JGI IMG/M metagenome (GOLD analysis project Ga0129324, IMG submission 96879) | Freshwater to marine salinity gradient microbial communities from Chesapeake Bay, USA - CPBay_Spr_15_0.2_DNA | ecosystem: Environmental > Aquatic > Marine > Coastal | place: USA: Chesapeake Bay... | reverse complement strand
CTTTTCAATTCTTTTTTGGTCAAATGCTGTAATTTCAGTTTTGATACGCTTATCTGTAAGTTCATCATATGTTTCTTGGTTTGACTTAATATAATTTAAATATGTAATAATAAATTCACTAATTACTTTTAAATTTATACTATTTTTAATTTCAAAACTTTCTATAAAATTAATATTGTCATTTGTTTCTGTATCTAAATTATCTTCTTCATCAAATCTTAAATTAATTTCTTTATTTAAATCTATTAAATCATTATTAGGAATATCAGTTATTTTAAAATTATAATCAATCATTTCAGTATCTTTTTTAAGAATATTATTAACATTTAAAATATTAAATAAGTTTGATAATGATATTATATTTAAATATTGAAGAACATTAGCAACTAATTCTGGAAATAATACTTTATATTTTTGTTTACTTTTAAGAATTTTAACAAAATCATATATTTCACGTGTTTGAATACCTAATATTTTAAATAATTTATCTTTTTCACCAAACTCTAAGAAATCTTTATATTGATTTCTTATTTTATCTTTATTTAATGGATTTGATAATTTATTATGTTTTATTTGATTAATGACATCATTTAAAAATTTAATACTAAATTGTATATAATCTTCTTTTTTGTTATCTCTAAATAAATTACTTTTTTCATCAATATTTAAATTATTACTATTTATATTTTTATAATCTTTATATAACTCTTTAAAATCACCTAAATTACTCATTATTTTTTTATAAATATTAATATTTTTATCTGTTGTTGTTATTTTTCTTACTAAATTATTAATTTCATTATCTATATTTGCATTTAAATAACCCAAGTGTTTATTTATATCAAATTTTTCTTTACCATTACCATTACCATTACCATTACCAAATTTATTTGTTCCTTTATATTTTTCTATTTTATTATCTTTATCTATATTATCATTATCAAATATTTCATTTTCAGATTCTTTAATTTTATTAAAGAAATCTTTTAAATATGTTAAAATTTCCAATTTAGGTAGTTTATTTATTAATTCGTCAATTTTATTTTTTTCAATTTGAAATATATTGATTTGTGATTCTGAAGTTTTATTAATTGTAATTTGATTTCCTAAATTTACTGATGCTTTAATACGATTGTAATCTTGCATCGAATAACTTTGACTTTCAATATCAACTTTTTTTACATTAGATAAAATACAACGTCCATATTTATCATAAATGTGTAGTTTACCTTTATTTATTCCATTATCAATATATTTTAAATACATATCTTTTATTTCATCATTTGTAATATTAAATTGAACCTTAAATATTATTTGAGAAGGTTTATAAAGAGGTTCATATATAATATTATTTATAGTATTATTAACAATATTTTTAATTTTTGATAATATTTCATTTACTTCTTTAAATAAATTTGTTTGTTTTGGTATATCACTATTTTGGTTATTAAAATAATCCATATAATTATATTTTGATTTATTATATTGTTCCATACAACAGTAATTAAGTAGCATAGGCTTATTAGATTTATTTGAATTTTCAATAACTATATTTATTTTATTGATTATATTAAGAGAATAGTATATACTATTTTCAATACCTACATTTATTATTTTATCAATATTATTATATGTTACTTCTTTTAAATTAGCGCTATTTAAAAGTTTTTCAGGATGCCAAGTAATTTCATTATATTCTAAACGAGGTTTAAATTCTCTCCAATAATTAGTATGATATTCTTCAAAACTATTTATATTATCAATCATATTAGATTTAAACATTAAAGATGTTTGTATTTTTTCTTTTACTAAATTATCATTTTCAACTTGTTTTTTAAGTTTTTCAATAAATTGTATTTCTTTATAATCTCCTAATGATGCATATTCTGGATACAATGCTATTTGTGAAAATAAACACATTATATAATTAATACCATCTTTTTCATCTATATTATTTATTAATGGATAACCTATTATATTTGTATTACATTCTTTATTATAAGTTTCATTTATAATTTTATTAGCAATATTATTATTAAGATTATAATTAAATGTGCTTGTTTGTAATGTAATTAAAAATCTAACACCTATATCAGCAATAAGGTGATTTAAATATGTTTTTTCTACTAATTTTTTAAGTAATTGTAAATTACCACTTCCTATTTTTGATTGTATAGCAACTACAATTGCATCTTTTTTATCAAATTGATATGATTTTAAAAAATTTAACATATCTACTTCATCTTTAATACTAAGCATTTCTAAATTAGCCAGTGTTTTTAATAGTTTAAAAATAGTTATACGTTGTTTTAATATATCTTTATATGCTTCATCTTCTACGAATAAAGTATTAATGATATTATTAATATATTCTTTTTGTTTTTCAATAATAGATATATCTTTTGTTATTTCTCTTGTTTTAACAACACCTCCATCTTCACCTTTAGCAAATTCCTCAATATCTAATATTTCAGTTGTTTTTATAGATATAGTGCAAGCATTGCATACATATGACCCATCTCTTTCTATACTATATATATCAATAATTTTATTATAATCAATATTATTCATATTGCCATTATTATCGTGTATACCATTATTATTTGAACTATTTAAATAACTAACGATTAATTTATGATGATTGCATAATAATTGTTGATTACAAATATTACAATATGTAAAATTTTTATTATTATCTTTTTTATGAAAATGTCTATAGTCATTTTCATTACCTATGTCATTATTAATATCAGTATTTTCAAATTGATTTAGAATATTATTAGCAAAACTATATTTTTCATAGTCAGATTTTATTTTATGAAAATGATCTACTATTTTAAAATGAATACAAGGTTTTACAGTTTTAATAGTTGATTTAATGTGTTCATCTTCTTTTATTGCAAGTTCTTCTATATATGTCATATATTTTTTCATACTATTTACTTTATTAACAAGATACATACGGTCATTTACAATATCTTTATTTAAATTGGCAATTAATATAGGTATATTTTTAATATAATCTATTTCTTTTTGTAAGTCATTTATTTGTAATTCTACTTTATGTTGTTCTGAAATATTTTCTATTGATGTTTCCATAACATCTTGTGGAATACATTTTAATCTATCCATATCAAAATCATACATATTTGCTTCTTCTAATTTTAATTCTGGATTTGCAATACAATTATTTCTTTTATCTTGAATTAGTTTATAAAGAATAGACATATCTTCCTTAATCCACATATCAATATTACCAATGACTTCTCTTTTAAATAATTGTTTTGTATTATTTACATCTACTAAAGCATAGTCTCCAGACATAATTACATTACCATCACTATCAATTGCTACTTTACCATTATCTTTTTCTAATCTTTCTAAACTTGGATATTTTATTATATTTGGTGATGTATTTTTTCTTTTAAGTTGATCTATCGATGTTTGTGTTCCTTGTGACCCTTGTCCCATCATATTTATATTATTAGACATCATAATATGTTTTTCTTTTATAATTGCAAATTCAGTTTCTAAATTTTCAAGATTATGTGTGTCTTTATACATTTTTAAATAATTAATTAAAAGTGTTTTGAATAAAAAACGACCATTATCAAAGTTTTTTTGAAACCATTTAATACGGATTTCATCGGAATCTATACTAATATCTTTATTATCATATTTATTAAAATAAAAATTACTTATATCATCCATAACATCATTTGTAATGTATTTAAAATGTTCTGTATCTTTATCTTTATCTTTATCTGTATCTTTTTTATCATAACGGATAATACGATTTTTATATTTTTTTTCATTCTCTTCTCTAATCTTTTTATTTTGTATAACTTTTTTTTTATATATTTCAAATTTAGATTGTAGTTTATTATTTAACTCAGTATATAATTTAGTATAATCTTCATTTTCTTTTATAATTTTATTATACATATCAAAAGTAAGTTCATTATAATCGTATTCAAATTTATTTAAAATAGTATAAATATTTTCTATACTTTTATTTTCTATTTTATTAAAATAAAGTTTTAATATATCATCAATTGACGGTATTATTTTTTCCAACTGTTTTTCAATATCATTATAATTAAATCCTTCTTTTGGCATTAAAAATAATATAAATTTATCAGGATGTTGTGATATTTCAAATTGTGTTGCACTATCATTATCATCATTATCATCATTACCATCATTATCATCATTACCATTATTATTTATAAGTTCTGGATTTATATCTTCTAAATTTATTGTTATTATATCATTTTTTTGTTTTTGAGATATATATAAATTATTCAATATTTTATTATCTAATAATTTAGTATCTAATTTAGTATCTGACTTATTATTTGATATATCAAAATAGCTTAATGGTGGTCTTACATAACCAATAATACGTATTAAATCACCTGGATAATATATTTTAAATTTTGGTTTACTATATAAAATATTACCATCAGAACTATCATTATCATTATTATTACCATCATTATTATTATTATTATCATTATTATTACCATCATTATTATTACCATCATTATTATTACCATCATTATGATTATCAGTATCATTATCATTATCAGTATCATTATCATTATCATTATCATTATCATCAGATGATATATATCTACCCATTGGTCCGAGGTTTACTTGATAATCAAAATTCATTGTATTTAAACCGTAAGAATTACATTTCATAGGTTTATCACAATATTTAATAGTAATTGTATCTTGTGATAATTTTGAATAATCAGTTGAATTTAATTTATCGCCTAAACGAAATAACATACCTAAACTATCACTTTCATTAATAGATGTAGGATTTAATTCATTTATTATTTTTTGAGTATAAACATCATTATTTAAAGAAACATTTTTTTTATCTTGTATATAGGTAATATTTTTTAGAGTGCCGTAAAAATCTTCAATAACTTCATTAGACTCAATATCATATTCATCTTTATCTATAGTTTTATCTTTATTTAAATAGATTTTTTTACGATTTATAACCAAAGGTATTAAATATTTATTAGTAAAATCGCCTTTTATATATTTAGATACTAAAGGTTTATAATCTTGTTGTTTAAATTTAATAAAGTTATTACCTATATCTCTATCACTATCACGCTCACTATCATGATCACGATTATTTGTATTTATAGTTTCACTTATATTATTTTTTAAAAGACTTATAATATTAATTTCTTTTTTAATATTATTAATAATTTCTGGATTATTTCTTTTAAATACTGGTAATTTTTCTAATTTATATTTTAATAAATCACCTTTTTGAATACTTTCTTTATATACTTTTTCTAAATCACTTAATTCAACCTTTTTTACTTTTTCAAATGTATCTTGTATCTCAATATTATCCTCATCTATAATATCTTCAAATTCATTTTCATCATATTCACTATCAGTATTTGTATTATTTGATAATAATCTTTTACGGTTTTCTCTCTCAAGTTGCTTCTCTTTTTTAGTTTCTTTAGTTTCTTTTGTTTCAGTATCATCAGTATCATCAGTATAATCATTATTATCTATCAGATTATTAAAGAAATCATTATCATTATTATGATTATTTAGAGTATTAAAATTATCAATTTCATCATCATTATCATCATTATCATCATCCTTGTCTATTAATGGTAATAATAACTTATATTTAGATAGTGATTTTTCATAATTGTCTATTTCTTCAATATCATTATCATTATTAATATTACTATTACTATTACTATTACTATTACTAAAATGTTCTGCATCTTTAGACTTTTTACCACCACCTTCATAAACTAATTCACCATCTTCATTAATATTAACATTAACTTTTGTAATATAAGCATTATTATATTTATTACTACTATTTTTAAATAATAATTCATTATCCATACCCATACCAGGTATATCTATTTGATTACCTTTACCGTCAGCACCACTTATAATTAATTTACTACCGAGTTTATTTGATAATGCAGATGTTATATTTTCCTTTTCAATTGTAAAAGTATCCATATGTGGATTGTATATCATATTTTGATATATATCTGGAAAAATAACTTTACCTGTATTTGGTATAATTCTAACTTTATCACCATTAAATTCCATCATTGTTGTAAGTTCATTATTTTCCCTTAACTTTTTATAAGCATCTATTATAATAGTATTATTTAGATTATTTTTATTACTTTGATCTTTACTATTATTAATATTATTAATATTATTAATATTATTAATACTACCACATTTTTCATCTTCATTATCACTATTATAGATTGGTGTAATTCTACTAATACCTCCAAACGTTGGAGATTCTTTATTCTTATAAAATAAAAAACTCATTGAATTACCTAATTTAGAAGTATCTTGTTCATTTGTAGGAAGATTTACCCAGATACCATTATCAGTTTTTTCTATTATATCTACTGTTTTATTATTAAGATGATTATAACAAGATTTATTTGGGGTATTTATCATTATTCGATTACCTGATATTAGTTTACTATGTAAATCCATTAATTCAATATCACGTTCTGGTAATTCAATATTAGGTTGATATTCTGGTATACCAATTGGAAATGCAAATTCCATTAAGGGTTGCATCATTTTTTTTTCACTTGGTGTTAAAGTATATGTGCGATAATATTTCAATAGAGCATTTTTTAAAGTGCTAAATTGAAACTCATTAATAATACCTACTTTTGTAATATGAGGATGAATGTCTAATTTACTAAATATTGGATGTGTGTTTTTATCTAATCTAAAAACTATTATTTTATTATTTGGTAAAATAGATACTAATACTCCATATAATTTATTTGTTGTTGTATTAATTAAAATACTACCTGGTTTTATATTTTCCATTTTGATTTATTTTTATTATTATGTTATTATATTATTATGTGATATTAGTTTATGTTATTTTATTTGTAAATATCTAATACTTAATTAGATTAATTTTATAAAGTTTAAATTTATAATATTTTATAATTAATATTAAATATTAAATATTAAATATTAAATAATATGAAATAAAAATAAAAATAGTTAATAGTTATAAAAAAAATAAATATAGTTAATAGTTATAAAAAAAATAAAATATAAAAAACAAATATTATAGAAAAATGAAAGAATATTCCTGGATTTATAATACATATAATGATAATGTTTATACATTATTATTTATAATACTTATTTTATCATTAATTATATTATTATTTAGTTATTGGAAAAGAAAATCTGATTATATTGATACATATTCTATACCTACACCACAAATTATATCTAAATCTCTTTTTTATAATGTAAATAATAATGCTACTCCAGAACCAACACAAATAGCTTATCAACCACCATTAGAGACAAACCCTGCTAATAATTTATTTATTAGTGATGAAGAAAAAGCCAAATGGAAACTTGTAAATGAATTATTAGATGGTAATGATGAATCATTACAAAATACAAATGGATCTCCAAATATGATAAATCCAAGCAATGATATATTACAATCTCATAGCACACTTTTTCAAGATACTTATGATATTGGTAATACTAAAAATATTAGACCAGATAATTATTCTACTGTTGGTGATTATGCTACATTAGATACATTAGGTAAAGGCTTGACAGATACATTAGGTGGTATAAATACTGGGTTAGGATATACTATATTAGAAGAACAATTAGGAACTTTTACAAAACAAGAAATACCAAATCCACACGCATATGATAATACAAGTAATTATTATACTGGAATGAATGCAAAAACAGTTGATGGTATCTCTACTCAAGGAAACGGGTTTAGTGGCAAATTTTTGCAAGATAATAAGCCTATATTTTTACAAAAAGATTTTGATGGTGTAGCTAATATTTTTGCACCTAATATTATAATTCAAAATCCACCACTAACAAGCGATGGTTATCCAGACATATCTTTTCAAATGTAAAAATATAAAAATATAAAAAAAATTATTTTATTTTATATTTAATAATATTTTTATTATTTATAATTATTAAATTTAACTATTTTAATTTTATAATTAATGATGAATAAAAAGTAAAAAAGTCATACACAAACTTTCTTCCCAAGATACATTATTATTCATTTTATTATTATTTGCATGATTTTTAAGTGTTAATTCTAAATCATTTCCATATTTCCATTCTTTAAAAATATGAAACTTTTCTTCATAATTTAAATTAATAATTTTTTCTAAGTAAGGATATAAAAGTTCCTTTGCTTGTGTTGTTGTAATAGTAAGATTTGCTAAATTTGCAATTTCACTATTTAATTTTTCAAATTCATCAGAAAAAGGATTATTCATTTTATTAGTTTATTTTTATTAGTTTATTTTTATTAGTTTATTTTTATTAGTTTATTTTTATTAGTTTATTTTTATTAGTTTATTTTTATTAGTTTATTTTTATTAAAAAAAAATCAATTTTTTAAATACTTTTATTAATAATTAATAATTAATAATAAAAGTAGTGCGACGAAACATTCCAAAAATTTGATTACATATTATTTGTGGAAGTTGAGGCAGTGGTAAACTATTATTATGATTATAATTAAGTAGTAAAAATGTTATTAACATTTTATAAAAATTATCGTCATTACAAAAGTAACTATTATGTTTTGGTAACCAATAAATCTGTTTATTTCTATCTAAAAATGGTTCCATTATTTTATTTATTTGAGGACAAGACATTCTAAAATCTATTAAACTAAAATTATCTTCCTCCATTATTTTACGCACATATGATAAAGTTTTATCTGTAATTTCAGGACCTTCATATTCATATTCACTGTGTTCAATATTACATTCAATTATGTTAGTTGTGGGTAATGTTTCAAATAAATTCATACTAAATGTATTAATATCATTAATCTCAATATTATAATCAAAATTTATTATTTTAAGATTTTCACTTAAATTGGATAATAGTTTTAAAAATATGTCTTCATTTTTTAAATTACAAAAGCCTAAATCAAGAATGGATATATTTGATTTTTCCAAACAATCTATTAATGGCTTTACAATAGCATAATTTAAAATTTCATCAGAATAATTTTTAATACTATCTGATAAATTTAAATATGTTATTTTAGAACTACTTATTAATTCTAAAATAGATATAAAATCATCAATATCAGTTTCACTAGGTTCTTCTAATTTATAAATAGTATTATTTTGAAATACAAAACTTTTAATAGTTTTATGAGTTTCTAATAAAGACTTTAAAAAAGGTAACATATCACTTAATCTAATATCAGTTTCATTAATGTATAAAGTTTCTATTGTTTCAAAATAATTACAAATTTCTAAAAGTGCATCTCTACTTTCTTGTGTGCTAATGTCAAATCCTACTCCGCATTCAATAAATCTTATTGATGCAAAAAAATTTGTTATAATAATAGTATCATAAAATTCTTTTTTTGTATTAATTATTACTTGAAAAATCTCAAGAAATGTTTGTGGAGAAGTAGATAATTTAAATTCATTAACTTCAGGGTCTACAAAAGTGTTTACTATACTGTCCCATATTTCAGATAGTGCTTTGCTATCTATTTCGCTATCTTCTCTGTATTCTGCATCACTGTATTCTTCATCACTGTATTCTGCCATAGTCTCTGCTTTTTATATTCAAAACACAAATACTCTAATAATAGAATAATAGAATAATAGAATAATATAAATATATTTTAATATATTAAATAGTTTTCAATTTTTTATACAAGTTTACTAAAACATATTATTTTACTAATAAATATTTATATATTATAAAATAATAAATATTAAAAAATAATTATCTAATTATATATTAAACTATTACGTATTAAACTATTACATATATAAAAAATTATATTCAAATAATTAACTTAATTAAACTTGTATAAATTCAATCTATATTAAAATGAATAATAATCAATATATTAGAAAATCTACATATACCATTGACAAAGTTCTCATCATTATTGGTGTATTATCACTTATATTTATAATAATTTATATTTATCAAAATTATACAAAACTTTTACCAACACCAACCGGAACTATAATGAGTTCAACGTGTCCTGATTATTGGGATTCAATAGGTAATGGTAAATGTCAAAATACAAATAGTTTAGGTAGTTGTAGTAATACAGAAGGTGCTAATGTTATGGATTTTAGTGGTGAAGTATTTACAAATAATAATACAGGTGATTATGCTAAATGTAAATGGGCTAAATCATGTAATGTATCTTGGGGCAATGTTGATAGGCTTTGCTAATAGGTAGTTATTAAGTTATTATTAGTAATTATTAGAAATTATTAGAAATTAGTAATAAATAGTTAAAAACATTAAAAAATTGAAAAATATAATTATAGTAAAAATATAATTATAGTTATTTGAATTATATTTCATTATGGAAGATTTCATAACAAAATTTATAGAGAAGTTTGGTAATGAAAATATTACCCCCACAGGGTTTTGCCAACCCCATGAAGAGTCAACATTTGTTGGATCCTTTGACCAAGTCAATAGTCCTAAGATAGATAATGCCAAAAAAAATCATTCGATTTCACCTTCTACTTGGGTATGTCAGGTATATTACACTAAAAACAATAATATTTATCATTTTGACAAACCAGTATTTCAAACTTTTGAGGAAATGATGACCGCTATTAACTCTATCTAAAGTTGCCCTTTTACTAAATATATTACTACTTTAACTTTTTAGTCATTCTATGTTTTATTTTTTTTAATTTAAAATAATTAATATTTATAATTTTATAATTTTATAATTTAAAATAATTAATATTTATAATTTAAAATAATTAATATTTATAATTTTATAATTTAAAATAATTAAAATTATTTTAATAATTAAAAATTGAATTTATAAAATTGAAAATTAAAAACTAATTAATAAAATAATTATAAAAAATATAAAATATAAAGTAAAAGTAAAGTTATAAAATGCAGAATACATCTGTTCACACAATATTAAATAATGCCAAATGTCGTATATTTGACAAAGATGCTCCATCTAATGTATTATCACAAGGTAGCGTTCATTGTAAATCTGGTAAATGGCAGATTCCGGATGATAAATATGAATCATTATTTCTTAAAAATATAAATGAAGAATTAGTTAAAAATCCTAATAAACAAATGCATTTTTTAGAAAAACCACATCCTGTTTATAATATGGTAAAAATAGATTTAGATTTAAGATTTAGACCAACAGATGAAGAAATTAAAAATAGAAAAAATTTTACAAGACGTTATAATGATGAATATATTGAATTATTTGCAAATTGTATTGCAGAAGCTCTTAATGAAATTATTAATATAAAAGAAAATTATAATATTTATATTCAAGAAAAAAAAGAACCACGTTTAACAAACGATAATACTAATACTCTTAAAGACGGTATACATATTATTATTCCAAAATTAGTATTATCGAATACTGCTTTATTTCATTTACGTGATATTCTTATTAATAATGATGAAATTAAAGACATTACTAAATCAATTGAAAATATTACACCTTTAGATGATGTTATTGACAAACGTATTATATTTCCTAATGCTTGGTATGTTTATGGTTGTGGTAAACCAGATGACAACGGTAACTATTATAAAGTCAGTAAAATTTTTAAAGTAAGTAATAAAAATAATAATATTACATTAAAAACTATACAATCTACTAAAACAATTACAGAATATATTACTTTATTTTCTAATTTTGGTAAAATACCAAATGTAGAATATTTAGTTGATTTTGAAGATGAAGACCAAAATAATGAAAAATACAGTAAAGAAAAAAGTTTTGGACAAAGAGATCAAATTTCAATGATACGTAATTTTACACAAAACCAAACTAATTTTCGCAGAATTTCATCATTGACTGCATCTGAAATTAAAGCATTATTAAATTGCTTAAATAAAGAAAGAGCAGATGATTATGAAGATTGGCGTAAAATTGGTATTTGTTTATATAATATGGATGATCGTAATTATGATACATGGAGAGTTTGGAGTTCTCAATCTGATAAATATGATCTTGATTATTGCACTAAATTATGGTTTGGTGAATTTCCAAAATGTGGTAAATATAATTTAGATTTAAATAAATTAAAAGAGATGGCAAAAAATGATAATTTTGAAGAATATAAAAAAATTATTAATATCAATAAAAAACATTTCTTTGATAAATGGATTTATGAACACGCTAAGGAAACACATATTAAACTACTTAGTGTCAGCACATTATCAAATAATATTAAAACATATATTAAAGATTATGCTAATTTTAATGTAGCTTGTGCTTGTCCTGGATCAACAAATCCTATTTGGTATAAATTTGATAATCATAAATGGACTGAAGATAAATCTGCTAATAAAATTTATATGTTAATGACTGATGAATTATATAGAGAATTAGTAATTATTCATGAAGATTTAAAAATTAAAGTTTTTAGTAATCAATCTATAAATCAAATAGAAACAAATAATTCACGAAATCCAAATACAAATTTTATTCTTCCAAGTAATAATAGTAATGGCAATAGCAATGGCAATAGCAATGGCAATAGCAATGGAAATGGCAATGGCAATGGTAATGGCAATGGCAATGGAAATGGAAATGGTAATGGACATAGCAATGGTAATGGAAATGGTAATGGTAACGGTAATGGTAACGGTAATGGTAATAGAAATGTT
>Ga0129324_10002030_pt1 | contig 12728 bp, 12 predicted proteins | sample CPBDNA_7_FD_96879 | JGI IMG/M metagenome (GOLD analysis project Ga0129324, IMG submission 96879) | Freshwater to marine salinity gradient microbial communities from Chesapeake Bay, USA - CPBay_Spr_15_0.2_DNA | ecosystem: Environmental > Aquatic > Marine > Coastal | place: USA: Chesapeake Bay... | reverse complement strand
CTTTAGAAAAGGTTGGGCCAAAATACAACCTTTAGAAAAGGTTGGGCCAAAATTCACTTGTGATTTATGTGTGATTTATGTGTGATTTATGTGTGATTTATGTTGTTGTTTTGGTCCAACCTTTTCTTAAAAGGTTGTTGTATTAAGTTTCCACACTCGCCGATTATATCCTGGTGGTACCAATAATTTATTTCCCTTGCGTATATCATGTGTCGCATATTCTTGTGTTGACGGGTCCATATTACAATCAAACTTAATGACATTTATAAACTCATCCAATAGCTGCCAATGAACATTTCTCAAACACAAGTAATTATCCGGTGTTTCGTGTTTATATACTACAGAGTCCCGTTTAGAAATCAAACGTTCAAACCCATCAAATGCCCGAATTATCCGGGGGTCCCGCATGTAATAAAATTGACTCCGGTCAATCTTTAGTTTGAGTTTTAAACAACGTGTTTGAATCATATTATCTTCTAAACCCCATCCCCAAAAATTGGGAAACCCTAAAGTCCGCTCAAAATCACACCCTTTAATCGCAAACATGCCTCCTAAAGCAAACTCGTAACCATAAAAATGTTTCACCACGCCTGGCTGGGTATCATAATCAATCAAGTTTTTTTCGGCAGGCATTGTATCCACATCATGAAATATAAAGGTAATATGTTTATAATCATGTGGGTATTTCTTTGTCATCGCAATAAAGCCGATATTTTTCATGGCACCGCGATTAAAAGGCCGTTCATCACATTGGTGGGCAAAATAAATTTTGTATGTTCCCACAGGCTCATCTATTAATATTTTTTCTTTCATGTGCTTAAGAAATTCTGTCTTCTGGTTCTCTCTGTTCCGATAAGGAACAATGAAGATTTTCTTGGGAGTCATCGTATAATATATAAAATATTATATGTTATGGATTATAAACATATAATATGTACAACCTAACTACTATGACCGAGAGAAAAACCGTATGAACCCCTCACAACCGACAAACCAATTTCAAAATTGACTCGTTGCTCACGGCGAATGAAGCGGAGCTTTTATAATATATTTTCTACACTTGTTAAAAAAGTGTCTCATTCATCTTCTCCAACCGTTCAATCGTTTTGTCCAAGTTAGACCGCTCCACCCCCATAAAGAGATAATCATCACCCAGAGTTACTTCATTTTTTTTCACGTCCTTGTAGACGAGACCGATTTTCTGCATGATGGAATCAATTTGCGATTTATTGCCCATTATATCAATCTTTAAATCCACCTGTTCCGTCAGGAGGTTAATGGCGAAATATATAAGAAACCGTCGCTTCTTCTTCATTCCACTCGTATACTTGATACTAAAGAGGTCTAATAAAGCTATAATGATTTTCTTCTTAAGCGGGTCTTTTGCGGCCTCTTGTAAAAGCAGTTCCCATATTAGCCAAATCGGGTCTTTTGTAAACTTATCCAGGACTGGTGCAAAGGTGCGGGTCTCAGCAATACACACCGATTTGTTATGTTTGCACTGGGTTTCAAATTCCAACAGCCATTCCAACCAATAACATGCCATCACCCCATTCCTGGATGTTTTAGACAAATGATAAGCGAATTCATTCATCGCAATATAGAGTTCTTTCGGGTCGTCAGTTTTGAAGACGTCTTGCGCAAAGTCTATGGAGGGGGCTTTTAATTTTGAGGCCATATATGTCATATCAAATTCATCCGTTTTTAAGATTTTCACAGCCTCAAAACTGTGTTTTTTTTTGGATTGCGAAACAATACAGACGATTTCGGAGAAGAGTTGCCGGACTTTGACACTATTCCGGAGACTTAATTCATTACCGGCGTAGCCATTAGCCATGATATCCTTGAAATTTGTAAACCGCATGGAGATATATATGGGGAGTTTCGGATTGCCTAAATGAATGTAGCGACTAACAAAAAGAATCAGGATTTCCCATACGTCTAAGAAATGCCCCGCACACACTAATTCCGCCACCCAAAAACAGGCGGGTTCTATTTTATTGTTAATGAGTGAGGATAATAACTCTGATTTCACTTTTGATTTCTGGAATTGCGAGAATGACACCCCCCGAAAATCGGCGGCGGCTCGTTTATCATTGATTTCTATAGAAGTACCAGTGTCAGCCATAATCTATTTAATAAAAGAATAGTAGAAAAATGTTGAAAAAATACGTGCGATTTACATATAATTGTTTGCTTGTTTTTTTGCCATACTTTTTTAAAAGTATATATTAGTAATCAGATGGCCTTAAAAAACGGTATTAAGCATTTTTTAAAAGCCTCCTATAGCTATTTTTATAAAGCCCCCCGTTTACAAAAAATATTCTATATTTTAGCAATTTTATTTATCATGACACTCTTTGTTAAGCACAAGGATATAGAAGGCTTCACCGAACATTCTACGGAATTTAAACTCAAGGAAGGACCTACTCTCTATGACGATTTTTACGCTAGTGTTTATGATGAACTCGTCTTTAATAAAGTGAAAAATGATTACGAAATCGGGCAAATCGTGGAGACTACTAAGCCTTCCGACACAAGTATTATACTGGATATTGGTAGCGGCACAGGCCATCATGTGAGTAGTTTAGCCTCCCATGGCTACAAAGTTGTTGGCATTGATCTCTCGCCTAGTATGATTAAAAAAGCCCAAAGCACCTATCCTGAATTGGATTTCAAATTGGCCGATGCCCTGGACACGATGGCTTTCCCGGGAAATTCCTTTACTCATATTACTTGTCTTTATTTCACCATTTATTATATTAAAAATAAACGCCAGTTCTTTGAGAATTGCATTCACTGGCTCATGCCCGGGGGGTTTTTAATACTGCATTTAGTCAACCGAGACTTGTTTGACCCTATTTTACCCGCTGGCGACCCCTTTCACATTGTCTCGCCCCAAAGCTATACCAAGAAACGTATCACTACCACCACAGTGAAGTTTGACCTGTTTGACTATAATGCAAAATTTGAACTGATTCCCAGTAACAATGAGACGGATGATGTGAATGCAATATTTCATGAAACGTTCAAACCGACATCTAACAATAAACAAAAGGAAATCGTCAAAAATGAACATAAATTTTATATGCCGACCCAAGCAGCCATCCTTGCCATTGCTAAAGAAGCCGGATTTATTTTATATTCTCAAATTGATATGATTAAATGTCAATACACTCATCAGTTTATGTATGTTTTACAAAAACCCAATTAAAATGAATTTTACACCTAGAAAAAAATCAATTTATAAATTGATTTTCTTTACACCTTCGGAATCTTCAAATCTTCAAATCTTCAAATCTTCAAATCTTCAAAAGTCTACACATTTGTTAACAAATCACGCACGCTTGTTCTGGTTGACAGTTAGTCGCCATGTCTTGAAACAGAGAAGGTAATCGTGGCAAACTCATTTCATTATACTTTTCAATAGCCTCTAATAATTCAATACGATTGATATGACTCTCTTTCATCAGATCATCAGTAAATTCATTAAACTCCTGTGGTAAATCGTAGAAACTCATTTGTTTAGCGTATGTTTTGTCACTGACTGTGTATGCGGACCGCCGAAATCGGCGACAATGTTCGGCAGCTTTTTGAAAAGCCTCTGGTAAAGGTGGGAAGTTCATTTTATTGTACTCATCAATCGCTTGTAACAAACACACCCGACTAATCTCCGTTTCTTTCAGCAGGTCGTTAGTAAACTTGTTGAATTCTGGAGGCAACTCAAAATTTTGCATTTGCTTGGAAAATGACTTGTCATGTTTGTCATAGGTTAATGCCCGATATTTTTTATCGGATGTGGGTCTTGGTATGGTGGTGGCAATGAACGCGTGGCTAGTGGGTGCGTGGCTACTGGGTGCGTGGCTACTGGGTGCATGGCTAGTGGGTGCGTGGTAACCATAACGTTCATTATACTCCCTGTCATCCCGACCATTATACTCCCTGTCATCCCGGCCATTATACTCCCTGTCATCACGTCCATTATACTCCCTGTCATCACGTCCATTATACTCCCTGTCATCACGACCATTATACTCCCTACTGTTATTTAAATTATTTCGTTCGGCTTCATCTTGCAAGCGTTCCATTTCCTGCTCGGATTGATATCGGTGCTGAGAGTACATTTTTGTCTGATAAGTTGTAATTGATTTTCTAATACTTAATTATTAAACCTACAAATCAATTTTAAAAATTTATATATAAAATTAAGTAATTTTTTATATATAATGTATCTACTCTTTCTCTCTTATTTTTTCGCGATGCTAATCATTTTTTATTTATTCATGTTACTTTATTTGAAATGTAAAATGCCGTTTTGGTCTAAACAACCGGTATTTCATTGGTATAATCTCACTTATTGGATTACTGGTCCCCCAGGTTGCATTACGAAAGAACTCCCTCTGATAAATAAATATGTGGATTTATTTAATATTAAAACGTTTTCTCTCACAGATGAAAACATGGAGAGTGAACAAATCACATCATTTTGTGAATTTATAAAAGATAACTATATTTATACTGACACGAATAAAAGTACTATGTACACACCCACAAAAGCGAATATATTGGACTATTTACTCCATTCTAATCACTTGAGTTATTTAACAGTGTACCAAGAACCGAAACTTTGGGTTATTCCAGAAAAAGAAAAAGATGAAATAAATAAAGATATTATAGCAGTCATCTCCGCACGCCCTCTCTACGTCCGTCTTAATGAAAAAACCCTCTTTGGTTCTGATAAAACAATGTTTACAACATATTATGTAGATAACCTCTGTGTCCACCCCGCGTACAGAAAAAAAGGCATCGCCTCTACTATGATTCAAACACACTATTATAATCTTAGACAACAAAATAAACAGATCACGACTTGCTTGTTCAAGAGAGAAGGCGTTTTAAATGCAATTGTCCCCTTAGTAGCATTCAATACCTATTGCTTACCATTAGCGAATCTGGTTAATAATTTGTCTGCTCCCCATCATACTCTTATTGAAATAGGTATTACTCAACTCTATTTATGTATGGAATTTATCAAAAGTCAAATGAAGACGTTTAAATGCGTTATTTTACCGGATGTCACAAGTCTTACCCACTTGATTAAAACAGACAATATACGAATTTATTGTTTAGTAGATAAAACAAATTCAAACGCAAGTGCAAACGGAGTGGGTGCAAACGGAGTGGGTGCAAACGGAGTGGGTGCAAACGGAGTGGGTATAATCGCCTGTTACATATTCCGACTACTAGAACTTACATATGATGGACAAAAGGTGAGCGAATGTATTGCTACACTCAATGCCACCAACACATTAGACCTCTTTCAATACGGATTTCACCAAGCGTGCAGTGAAATAAAAGAGAAACATAAAACCACCCGATTACTCCTGGAAGAAACAGCTCATTCCAGTAAACTATTAACACCCACTATAAAATCCCTGGTACAATTTACAAGCCCGACAGCATTTTTCTTTTATAATTATGCTTGTTATAGTCTGAAAGGGAAAGAATGCTTAATAATTTATTAAGCCAATTACATGTACGTATTTCCTAAAGTATATGTAATATGCATTTTTTACCGGGTATATTTTCCGGCCCGAGCAAATGAGTCAACAATGAAAATCATAAACACACCCAGAAACGAGTACAATATTAATTCTTCAATGACATGTCCTGTCTTCTCGTCCTTTTGTTCTTCCAATAGTAGAATCATATAATTGAGTTTCTCTAAAAGATGGTCTTTGCCACCCGTTTTTTGGCTCATCTGTGTATAATACGGCAATTGTTGGTTGTACGGCCCCACATAGTTATTCGCCCCCGTATAGGTATTGACACCGTAGTTATTTGGCGAACCGTAATTCCCATTGGTCGGCAAGCTATTAAATCCCTCTTTACTAACCGGAGTATCAATATTCACTACATTTACAGGTCCATCTTGTTCATTACCGGCACGTAAGGGTGTCGTATGGTATTTTAAATTAGCCATAGCATTTAATTCATCCATGTTTGATTGGTTAATAGTGGATTCGTTGAGTTTTCTATGTTGTAATTCGGCATGGGGAGGGGGAGAAAAATCTCCCATACCGTCGTCACTGTCGGGGGTTATTTGACTGTGAATAGAGCCAATCATGGCTTCCACGTTTTTATTATAGTGACGTTCGCCACCGGCGTTCACCGGCATGCCATTGTTTTCACTGAGCCGGCCATTATTTATAGGTCGCCTTAAGGTTTTTTTCCGTTGAGTTTTTTTAATATCCATTTCATTTTCATTGGAATTATAAGGAGCACCTTGTAATCCAAAATTCATATCTATATGAAAAAGAGATATTTTTATTTTGTTTAGGGACTTATTAGACACTTTACACTTTTTTCAAAAAAAATGTAGCAAAAAAGTGAAAGTGAAACTGTCATGTCGCAAAAGTATGGTTAAAAATGTAAATTAAACAAATACTATTACTATTTTACTAAATATTTTAATATATATATATACGAATGAGACTTCTTATTGCTTTTTTATTATTCGGTATAATGATTCTCACAATCATTTTAAATCCGTATAAAACCCCCGACATTGAATCATTTGAAAGTTCCTTATTGAATAAAGTCAAAAGTAATTACCGGCGAAAGAAAAGGAAGGTCAATATGCTAAAAGATGGTTTTACAAGTAATGTGCAACATAAAGTCAAACAGTTTGTTCGTAAGAATAATTTATAAAAAACAACCTTTTCCCCACATGCTTCTTAGCTTATAAAAACAACCTTTTCCCCACTTGCTTCGCTTATAAAAAGGTTGCTTTTTTGGCTCAACCTTTTCCAAAAAGGTTGTTTACTTCACTAAAAACAAGTGTTCAATCTCAATAAAATCATCCGTTCCGCGGAAGATATTATAAATTTCAGCAGACGTGTATTTCAGTTCCAGTTCTGGCAACAGCATCTCTTCCGCCAGGTCTAAATCCCAGAATAAATTAACCAATCGCATCACGTCATAACGTGTACAACTGTTGAAATTAATTTTGATATCAATCCGCCCGGGACGAATCAAGGCTTTATCCAAGACCTCCGGTTTATTACTCGTCATAATAATAATCCGACCACTGCATTCGTTAATTCCGTCAAACATATTGAGTAAATAGGACAAATTATTGTTTGTTGACGGCGATGGCGCTGTGGGCATGATGATGTGCATCTTGCTACTACTACTGCTTTCATTATCTGATGACCCATTGTCTTTAAACAATTCGTGCAAGACATTCAATTTACTACACTCTTCGTCTTTCTTTTTTTTCATTTCTTTTGTTTTGGTATCCCGGCATTTCACCGTTTCACCCATTGCATCAATATCCTCAAATATCAAGACGCGCTGGTTTTGCGGAATAATATACTCTTCATTGATTTCCTCTTTGAAGATAATACTATATAAATCTTGGAAATTCATTTGGTCGTTTAATTTAATATCAATTCCGTGCCGGCCCGTGTAGTTCAAGAGCTGTTTAATAAAACGGGTTTTTCCGCAGCCCGGTTCTCCGTACAAGAGAATTCCCAAATTATATGGGATGCCTTTGTCTTGGTACCAGGTCTTGTTCTTTAGGAAGAAATCAATCTTTTTAAGAACACTGTCCATTTCGTGAAAATAACTGTTGGCAAATGTAATGGTTGACTCCCATGGCACGGCCTCAATATGCAAGGAACTATTAGACCCTCCCGCCTCACTGTTCTTTTTTTTCCCGATTGCTGTTGACGCTGTAATATACAGTTGCGTTTCGTTGGATGATGTTTTCAAATACTGTTTATAGGTCTTGATTACCGTGTTTATCCACTCCTGGATTTCCACTAATGTTAGCGTGTAGGAATAGATTTTCAGGATATTATAATCAATATATTCGGTTGCGCCCAAACCCCGCATTTTTTCTTTAGAATTCGTCGTGATGAGACCAAATATAGATGGAGTCAAAGCGAATTCTTTGGATTGATCCACCAAATATTCGCTGTGTTTTTCTATTTTGCCCTCACCTTCGGCATCCCATACGGTGTCGGTGACTTCGCGTATTTTGTAAATAGATTTATTTTTCTGTGCGAGGTAATGCATTATAGCCCGAAACTTGATACTGCGTTTTTCTTCATAGGACATTAATACAACGGTTTGCTTATTATTGGTTTGTTTACTGGTGAGTGAGTAAAAACAGCGTTTCATATCCCGGGGTTTCACATTCTTATAGAGTAGGAAGAGTAGTCCGAAAATACAGCAGTCCATGATGACATAGCCGGTTTTTAAGGCGGTAATAATATGGGAAACTTGACCCATAATTAGTGGGAAAATCACATAGTCGGGGACCATTTTTTAAGTAGTTTGCGATTAACGTATTTAATACTATACCCCGCATCCCTATTCAAAATCAATTTTATAATATAAACTTTACAATGAATTCGCAAAGAATTCGCAAAGAAATCGCAAAGAAATCGCAAAGAAATCACAATGAATTCGCAAAGAAATCGCAAAGAAATCGCAAAGAAATCGCACGTAATTTTTGGCCCAACCTTTTTCTAAAAGGTTGTTTTCTAAAAGATTGTTTTTGCCACACTTTTTCTAAAAGTGTATATATAAGTGTCTATGGTCAAAAAAACCTCCTTTCCAGAGCCAGGACTCTTTAGTCTTTTTCATCAAGCTTATATCCATCCAATAAACTCTAGTAAATTATTTGCAGGGATTCTGATGATTCTTATGAATATTGGAACTAAATATGTTGAGATTGGTTTAACAAAAACACAAGAACACGCATTAAGAAACGGGTTGGGTCGCGAAATCGTGATTTTTTGTGTGGTTTTTTTAGGTACACGGGATTTAGTATTATCAATTATAATGACTTCTGCGTTTATTATCTTATCAGACCATATTTTTAACGAAAAGAGTCGGTTTTGTATTATCCCGGAAAAAATGAAACATATTGCATCTATCATTGATACGAATAATGATAGTATTATAACTCCTGAGGAGATACGGAAAGCCACAGAAGTCTTGGAAAAAGCGAAAAAGGCCAAAAGCCGCTCACAACAAGCTCAGTTTTTGAGTTATATGAACATTCATAATGGACAACCGGTTGATGACATACCAGTAATGGAAAGTTTTACAGATGCAAATAGTCATACATATCAGTCTATAAATAACGGTATTGAATATATGGAAGTTTAAATGTATAAACTAAAATTTTTATATACAATTATTGTAGTATATAAAAATGAATAATGCAAAAAATAATGATGCAAAAAATAATGATGCAAAAAATAATGATGCAAAAAATAATGATACACTTAATAATGATATAATGAATACTAATAAAGTTGTGGAATTATTAAAAATCTATTTAAACACAAAAGGGGATTTCCGTTCTACAAAACCAGTGCCTTTCTTGAATAAAGGTCTTGTTCTCTTTACGACCAAGGTATTTTTAGACCCTAAAATTTTAAAAGGTAACAATATAAGTGTGAGACAGATCTTTCTGAATTATGAAGTCTTTTATAATGCCGTGCGTTTATTAAAGAGCGCGAGTTATGCGAATTATACACCAATGGAAATTCAAAAAAATAATTTGGAAGTCTTTAGAAAAGAGTTTTTAAATGAAAAAATGGTGATACCCATTAACAATATTCAAATGTCCGTTATTAAAAGCGCATATGCTCCGAACAGTTTTAAACCTGTAGTTAGCCCAGGTTTACCCAAAACCACTTTACAATATGAAGTAAAATTTGATGTTACTATATTGAATGCTGTGCGTAATTTAAACGATGGTGATTTTAAACGAGCCAATTGTAAAATTAAAGCGTTTGAATTGAACAAACAGGCCAAAGAACTTTTCAATATTGATTTAGACTTGGACGATGAGTTTTCTCCGATAAAACGGTCTATATTAACACCACAAAGTGGAAACATCAACAGTCCTTATGGAAACATCAACAGTCCTTATGGAAACATCAACAGTCCTTATGGAAACAGTACAAATAACGAATTATCACAGTCCCGAAGAGAGATTAGTCTTTTATTAAAGGAACTAGATAAAACTGAAGATATGAAAGCAAAAGAACACTATACGGCTGAGTGGCTCAACTACAAGGACCAGCGCAAAAATGAAGGTTTGCCCGTGGTTCCTATGACCGAGTGGATTACAGACCGGGAACGGACACAGTTTTTAAATAAATATAAAAACGAGTGGCTAAAATACAAACAAGAACAAGAGTCCGCTAGCAAACAACCTGATGTAGATAAATGGCGAAAAAATAAAGTGGAAGAAGAACTAGTCAACGAGAGTGATTTTTTCGCAAAAAATTGGTTAATATATCGGAATGAACAAACAGTTATAGGGAAAAAACCTGTCTTACAGGACTGGCTTAAAGCAGAGGTTAAAAAATATAAAAAACGCGGTCCTATTACAGATGATTATATGTATTTAGGCGGCCGAACAAAAAAATACACAAGAATAAACAAACGTCATAAAAAATATAAGAAGAAAACTTTGAAGAAACGTGCGAAAACTCGCCGATATAATAGATAAAGTATACTTTTTACTCTGGTAACAACAAACATTCCATGCGAAACCCCTCAGCCAAATCAGATGGAATATAATTAAAATCCACTAAGGCGCGATTTAGGCAATATAATTCTTCAGATTTTGGTTCTGCTTCTAATGCTTTCTCAAACAAGTCTTGATCGTGATAGTATTTTGTAGCGGTTTTAATTCCACATTTCTTAAAAATACCCCGAATATTATCACTTTTATCTCCCGCAACGATTTTACAAAAGAGGTCTTGTTGTGAATCGCCTGACGAATTTTTGCTGAGTGTCAAGTCTTGATACTTTAAGTTCCTCAAATGCACATGTTCATCTTGGAGCTGGAGATAGTCGTGATCATTCGCAATGATCCAAATATGGGCATCAGGATACGTTTTCCGCAAATGCATCGTCGTGAGGGCAATACAGTCATCCGCTTCTAAATGTTGATACATCAGTGTTGCATCTACGCCAGCGGCTTCAAATAGCTTCTCATCATATGTAAGTTTGAAGAATTTACTTACTCCGAATTCATCATCCTTTGTTCGGGTTAATTTATAATCAGGATAGATGTGATTCCGCCAGATATCCGCACGTTTACAATCAATGGCGGCGAGTTTAATAGAGCTGGCCAACCCGAGACAGTCGTTTATCTCTGCAATCCGGGATTCAAACGTCTTTTTAAATTTTTCAATAAAATCGGGATCGTCATTGCATGAAATGTCAGGTTTATCCCCGGATTTGGCGTTCTTCCACCAGACGTTTAATGCAAAATACCTGTAAAATACGAAATAACTACCGTCAATAAGGACGAAATTCATAGTATCATCATCTACGATTGGATTAGTGTAGACAATGTTCACACCAGCTTCAGCCGCAAGTTTAATAGCTTCAGCTTCCACTTCTTCTTCGGTTACGTTTGTGTTTTGAATTGGCACGGCGCCTTCATTTGGCACGGCGCCTTCATTTGGCACTGCGCTTGCAGCCGCCTTTTTACTAACCCTTGGCTTCCTGACTTTTTTTTCTGTTGTACCTGTTTCGGTTTCTTTTTTAAGAACCTTTTTTTCTTTTGCAAGTTGTTTCTTTTCATTTGTGCTCATTTTCAATACTATTTACTATTAAAATTTACTTTTTAAACCTGTTCAATTTTATATTATAATATCATATAATATAATGTTAAAACAGATTATTATCTCTGCCATAGCGATGTTGTTATTAGACGCAGTTTATCTCTCTACCTTTAGCGATTTTTTTAATAATATTGTCAAAACAGTTCAAGGTAGCCGCATCAAGTTTAAATTAAGTGGCGCAGTCTTGTGTTATATGTTGTTAATTGGTGGGTTATATTATTTTATTATCAGCCAGCATAAATCAGTGAAAGATGCGTTTATTTTTGGTATCGTTATTTATGGTGTTTACGAAACCACCACGTATGCAATACTTGATAAATGGTCACCATGGGCAGTGTTATTAGACACGACATGGGGTGGTATATTGTTTGCTCTCACTACTGCAATTACATACTTTTTAGAAAAAAAATAGTGTAAATTATGTATGAATTTATACATAATTTAAGTATGAAGCCGTTGTAGATTGTTTAGCTGTATTTTTGTCACCCTTTTTATAAAAAGCGCACTTTAGATATCCAAACTCACCGTATTTTTATCGCTCTTTTGTTTTCGTTTAGGTTTAGGTAATTCGGTAAATTTTGCTAAACTGTCTACTTTATTTACCGATACAGATGTAATATTATTATTTGCTGTGTTAATATTTTGGCGGAGACTATTCACTTGTTGCTGTTGCGATTGCTGTTGCGGTTGCTGTTGCGATTGCTGTTGCGGTTGCTGTTGCGGTTGCGGTTGCTGTTGCGGCCGCACTCGTTGGGACGGCAATGGAGGTGGTTGTACATTAATTGTCTTAGTCTTTAAGCCTGCCAATAAATCGCCAATATCGGACGGTCCTTTCATTTCCGGACGTTTATTAGAACGTTCTGCTGGTTGTCTTCCGACTGGTTCAAATTGTTCTTGAATATTAATACCGTCGTCCATTCCCCGGGCCCGGTTTAAGTCCGGACGATTGGACGGGGGTGCGTAGCGTTCACTCTTGGTCTGTTGTGTCGGCATAGGAGCCGGGGGGCGCATATTATTAAAGTTAACGCCGGCACCACCGCCACCGCCACTGCCACCGCCACT
>Ga0129324_10002029_pt1 | contig 12735 bp, 4 predicted proteins | sample CPBDNA_7_FD_96879 | JGI IMG/M metagenome (GOLD analysis project Ga0129324, IMG submission 96879) | Freshwater to marine salinity gradient microbial communities from Chesapeake Bay, USA - CPBay_Spr_15_0.2_DNA | ecosystem: Environmental > Aquatic > Marine > Coastal | place: USA: Chesapeake Bay... | reverse complement strand
TATACACCGAGATCAAAACGTGCGGCAATTGCAACAGTAAACATTGCTGTAGATACTGCAAATTCTTCGCCAGGATCTTCTACAATTTCTAAAGGTTTTAATTTTGTAAGTAATGAAATTGATGGTAGATCATTCAATTTCACAACCCTTTCAAGTTACACAACTGCAAAAACTGCAAACACTTTTGTTTTCTCTAACATTGAAATCTATGAAGGACAAATTGTAACATATAATTATGTTCAATCGAATTTGTCAAATCCTAAGCAAATTTTCAATATTCCTGATGCAGACATAGACACATCAACATTGAAAGTTTCGATTAGACCTTCTGTATCAAATACAGATATAACAATACACAATTTAGCAGATGACATTTTATCGTTAACTGCAACAGATGAAGTTTATTTTTTGCAAGAAGGCACTAACGGAAATTATCAGATATATTTTGGCAATGATGTTTTCGGTAAAAGTGTTCCTGACGGCGGTGTCGTATCATTAGAATATCTCACCTGCAGTGGTTCTATTCCAAACTCATCAAACAATTTCGTCACTGTAAATACAATAGATGGATACACAAACATTGTGGTTGATTCAATATCTAAGGCAGCCGGTGGATCAGAAAGAGAAACTGTTGATGAAATCAAATTTGCCGCACCACTCAACAATTTATCACAAAATCGTGCAGTTACAAAAAATGATTACATAAATCTGATACAACAAAAGTATCCATACTTTGAGGCCGTTAATGTGTGGGGTGGTGAAGAGAATGATCCTCCTGTTTATGGTAAAGTATTTGTCTCTGCAAAACCCGCTTTAGGATTTGAAGTTACAGACACAATTAAAGAATATGTCAAAGAACAAATTTTGAAACCCATTAGTGTATTAACAGTTACACCAGAAATTGTTGATGTTGATTACAATTATTTGAAAGTTGAATCTTCAATATATTATGATCAAAATAAAACAAATTTAAACGACTCAGAAATCATCTCTGCTGTTCGTCAATTGATTTTGAATTATGCTGATACAAATTTAAATCAATTTAATACATATTTCAATTATTCGGGATTAGAACGAAGTATACAAGATTATAGTTCATCTTTTACCTCGAATGAAATCGATTTTCGTGTTGGCAAAAAGTTTAGACCAGATCTAACAACGTCAAACACATACAATTTGGAATTCGGTTTTCAATTGAGACGTGGTTCAACGAATGATACATTTTTCTCTACACCAGATTTCACAATTTTAGATTCAGATGGCGCACAGAGAACTTGTTTCTTTGAAGAGATACCTTCATCTTTCACGGGTGTTGAATCCGTAACAATTCTAAATGGTGGTTTCAATTACACCTCAACTCCGACTGTAAACATTATTGGTGACGGTGTAGGTGCAACTGCTTTAGCAACAATCGTTAATGGTAAAGTTTCAAAAATTACTGTGACAAATCCAGGCATTGGTTACACAACAGCAACAGTTAGGATTACTGGAGGTGGAGGTTCTATTGCGCAGGCTTCAGCAGTTCTTGAAGGCAGATATGGTAGTATGAGAATTTCTTACTATAAACCAGACGAAGTTACTAGTGAACAAACTAAGATTGTTTTGAATTCGACAGTAAATTCTGGAATTGTTGGCGTTATAGATTATGTTGCAGGCAAAATCACAATCAATGATTTTAATCCAATATCCGTAAATAACAATTTTGGTGACATCACGATCTATTGTACTCCAAATACTAATGTCATACAATCTAGTCTGAATAAAATGTTGGTTCTTGATCAAGATGATCCGACTAGTGTTGTTGTAAAAACTACAAAAATACGATGAGCGATTACATAACATCTTCTATAGTATCAGCACAACTTCCTGGATTCATTCGAGATGAATATCCACAGTTTGCTCTATTTTTAGAAAAATACTATCTTTGGTTAGAACAGTCTGGTAATGCAATACAGGCATCAGAAGAACTGAAAAACAGTCATGATGTTGACCTTGCATCAGATTATTATGTTGAACAGATAAAGAAAGAATTTCTTCCATACTTGCCAGAAAACATATCTGTAGATGACCGAACACTCATAAAACTTGCCAGAAATCTGTATTCAGCAAAAGGTACTCCACAGTCTTTAAAATTTCTTTTCAGAGCATTATTCAATGAAGAGATTGATATATTTTATCCAAAAGATGATATACTTAAAGTTTCAGATGGTAAATGGGTTTTACCCTTAGCATTAAGACTTGATACTTCCGATGATAATATTTTCAATATACAAAATTCAATTATAACAGGAGAGAATTCCAAAGCGACAGCCTTAGTCGAAAGTGTGACTAGATCGATAGATCGACAATTAGGAATATCATATATTGAAGTCTACATCTCGAATGTTCAGAGACTTTTTGAAACTGGCGAAACCGTATCGGCAACATATAATGATGGCGTATCTAACATCACTGTTACAGCAAAACTCATTGGTTCACTTTCAGAAATAAAAATTGATCCTGCAAATAGAGGATTGTTCTACAGAGGATATGACACAACGACTGGTTATACTGGCGATCCTGTTACGATAGTTGGTGGATTAAATCCAGATGCAAATACTCCAGTTGGTGCGATAGCGTATGTCGGAGAAACCACGAAGGGTGCAGTGACTGACATCATTGTTGTTAATGGAGGATTTGGATTTAGAGATCCAGCACAAGACGGATACTCAACATCTATAGTAGATATTAAAAACGGATTCACATCTACACTTTTTGGAACTGAGGCTGCTGCCGAAATTTCATTAACAGATTCTGGTACAAGCAGAACAATGAATGTTTCTAATACGATAATTGAATTCATATTTGATGAGACATTGGACAATGTTGGTGGTACAGGTAATGCACAGAATACAATAATCAATACACTGGGAACATATCAGAGTTTTAATGTTTATCCAATATCTTTTGTTTCCATAGTTGGTTCAGGTGGTGGTTACAGATCAAAACCTGAAGTTAATATTTACAGTCTGTATAACGAATCAAACGAAGATGTGTTGGTGATATCATCAAGTAACATTATAAAAAATACAAATTACATTAGTGATTTCAATCAAGATTTGACATCATCTTTTGAACCTGGCGATTACGTTAGAATATTTCTTAACCAAAGATATGAAGATATCCGAATAGTATCATCGGTTGATGCTAATAGCATATATTTTACTGATAATTTTGAAAATGATATAAACGGTGTCTCTGTTTACAAAGTGTTAAGAAGTGATGTATATAATTTGGGATCTTTGGGCAGAGTCGTAGTACAAAATGGTGGCGAAGACTATGCACTTGGAGAATATTTAATATTCACAGGAGGTTCTGGATATGGTGCTAATGCTACAATAACAGAAATACATTCATCAAACAACGGAATAAAAGCTGTTGAATTTTTGCAAACAGATAATTATGTTATAGGCGGAGAAGGTTACACGAAAACAAATCTTCCTGCGATTTCAGTTGATACTGTTTCTGGTTCAAATGCAGTACTATATATTTCAGAAGTGTGTGGAGATGGTGAAGAACTTTCATTGACAACATCACGCATTGGTGCAATTTCATCATTGAGAGTTGTGAGTTATGGATATGACTATATTTCATCTCCACAAATATCACTACGAAATGCTGATTTGGTTGTATCTAATGTTACACCAGGTTTAATCTTCGTTTCGAATACAAGAATATATCAGGGAACATCAAACACAATATCATCATTTTCTGCGTATGTCAATAGTTATAATTCAGATACAGGATTATTACGTGTATTTGATTATACGGGAACATTGAATACAGAATTATTAATTAAATCTGATGATGATACTGTTGATGCATCTTTAACAAGTTCTTTATTTTATGGTGATGGTAAAGCAAAAGCAACAGCATCATTTGAAAATGGTTTGATTAGATATCCAGGATTATATCTAAATACTGATGGACATCTGAGTGAAGATAAACGAATCCAAGATGGAACAAAATATCATAACTTCTCATATGTCATCAATACAACAAAAGATTATGATACATTCAAAGGAAGTCTCAATAACATTGTTCACCCGATAGGAACAAAAACATTCGTCAACAAAATATATTCACATTCAAGCAATTTTACAAGTAACTTGCAGAGTGTGATCTATAAAGAACAAATTTATGCAGATACCTTCAATATTGCATACTCATCAAATAATATGGTATCAACTAATGTATCTGCAAATCTGAGTGCAACTATTTCTGTTGGTGATGTTGTTATCCTTGAAGACTTGGAACTCGTTTTAGAAGGCACAGCAAACACAACTTTAGATTCGAATGTTGTTGTTGGTCTATCAACCAACTTCTTGAATCAAGTTCAGGATGGAGATTTGATACAAATTTCTACTGGAAATACTGAAGTTGTTACGAGTGTCGAATCTAATAACTCGATCATAACACAAAATACAATTGGTGTTACTAGTACTGGAAGTACAATAAATTTGATATTTAATGATACGAAAACTGTAACATTTGTTAACGCAAATACAATATTGGTAAATAGTAATTTTGTAACTAATGGCAACAATATCGTAGTTATTCATAGAAAAGTTGAATAAATAAAACCATGACAACACTAATCACTGAAAACTTTAAAGTCGAACTTGCAAAGAAATTGTATGATTCATTAGACTTGGGTCTGAATTCCTCTCTTCCTGCAGATAGACAGAATTACTTTTATGCAATTTTAGGCAGACAGATTGCTTGGCAAGATGAAGAGAATCCACCTACACCAACTCAGGGCACAAATTGTTTAAACATTTTATACAAAAATGCTTTGTTTGCAAAAAGATTAACTAATGCTCAGGCATCATTTGTCGCCAGACGTATTGATTGGACATCAGGAACAGTTTATGATCCTTACTCTGACATAATATGCAATTTTTCATTCGATTTAGATTTTTATGTTATGAATTCATCATTTGAAGTTTTCAAATGTTTGGATAACAATAATGGCGCAGAATCTACGGCAGAACCCGATATCACATTATCAACAACATCACTTGAAGAACCATATATTGAAACCGCTGATGGTTATAAGTGGAAATATATGTATACTTTATCATCAATACAAAGACAAAAATATTTGACACTTGAGTGGATGCCAGTTTCAACCAATAAGTTTGTTTCTGCGGCAGCAATCGGCGGTTCTATCGATGTTGTCAAAATTACAAATTCTGGAAATAATTATGTGGACGGTTCAGCACAAGACATTATTAGTGTTGTTGGTGATGGTACTGGTGTTCAATTAAAAGCAAACGTTGTAGATGGACAAATTGTTGACGTTATCATACAAGATCGTGGATTAAATTACACATATACAGACATCACAATTGAAGATGTCGCTGGTGGTGTGGGAACATCTGCAGAGTTACAATCTATCGTTGCTCCACCAGAGGGTCATGGTTATGATCCTGTGTATGAGCTTGGTGCATCTAAATTAATGTTTGATTGTGATTTCGATGGATCAGACACATCATTTTTATCAGAAAATGATTATAGACAAGTTTTCATTGTATTAAATCCAGACGCACAATCTACAGGATTACCAGCAACTGCTGAAAAATATACATGTTATTACCGAATAAAAACATCACCTGGATTGGGCAACTTCAATGAAGATGAAGTTGTTTATCAAGGAACAACATTGGAAAGTGCAACATTTACAGCAAATGTTGTTCATTTCGATGCAACACAGAATTATCTGTATGTTAATAACATCAGAGGTAGTGCTACAATAAATCAATCGATAAAGGGTGGTTCTACCGGTTCAATTAGAATTATGAACGGATTTGAAAATCCATCTATGAAATTATATTCAGGTAAAGTATTATACATATCTAATACATTAGCAGTTTCACGAAATCCTGACCAAACAGATCGTGTCAGATTCATACTAAATTTCGATAGTTGACGAGGAATACATGACTACTCTTTTTAATTACGACCCCTATTTCGACGACTTTGATGAAGATAAAAACTTCATGCGTGTTTTGTTTCGTCCGGGTTATGCCGTTCAGGCTAGAGAATTAACTCAGTTACAGACTATTCTTTCGAATCAGATTGAAAAATTTGGTAATCACATCTTTCAGAGTGGAAGTCCTATAACTGGTGGTAAAATATCCCTTGATAATAGATCGAATTATTTAATTTTACAACCACAATATGAAAGTGCTGACATAAATCTAGAATCATTTTTAGATAAAACTATCATTTCATATAATTCGACAAAAAATGTTAGGGCTAAAGTTATTGCTGTTGACAATACATCTGAAACTACACCCACACTGATTTTGAAGTATTTGAGTGGTGATCGTTTTACTGAAGATGATGAATTAAAAATACTTGGTCAAAATATTTTTGCAAAAGCAAGAAGCACTAATGCCGTCGGATCATCTTATGTTGCAAGCATTCAAGATGGTGTGTATTATTTCAAAGGACAATTTGTAAAAGTTCTTCCTCAATTTTTAGTTTTAGAACTATTTTATAAAGTCGGATACAATTCTCCCAATATCAATTCAAAACCATCTTGGAAAGTTGGTATAGAATTTACAGATACAATTGTCGATGAAATTGACGATTCATCTTTGCTTGATCCTGCACAAGGTTCTTTCAACTATCAAGCACCTGGCGCACACAGATATCAACTACAAACAACCTTATCAAAAAGAACATTAGATTCATCTGACGAATCATCATTTTTTGAAGTTATTAGACTTGTTAATGGTGTTAAAACTAAAGAGATAAATTATCCAATTTATAATGAATTGGAAAAAACAATGGCAAGACGCACGTATGATGAGTCTGGAAATTATACTGTAGATCCGTTCATTTTAACCATGGAAGAAGGAGATTCTTCAAATGGTAAATTCAACATTATATTGGATCCAGGTAAAGCATATGTTGGTGGATATGAATATCAAACAATATCATCAACAAAAATTGAATTAGATAGGGCTAGAGATACAAAGTATGTTGATGAATATGATCTTCCAACAAACTATACGAGTTATGTTGTCTTAAATACCGTTCGTGGTACACTAGATATTCCAAGTTTCACTAAACTTGATGTCCATTGTGTGGATACAGCAAACGTAAATGTATCAACCGATGTTGCATACAATTCGACAAAAATTGGAACTCTGAATGCAAGCATGATTAAGTATGATACTGCTTCAGATGACAATATAGGAAACACCCACACATTTACAGTGAATGTATTCAATTCTACAGGAACTGCAATAAATGGAACAGTTCGGACAGGATCAACAAATACTGTTATAAATTTACCAACAAGTTTTTCTGTTGATGCTTCAGCTAATGCATATGCAAATATGTATTTTAGATTAACAGATTCATCACTGTCATCAATTAAAATTCTGGAATCAGACAGTTCAGGTTTGACTATTACTCTTTCATCTGCTTTACCATTTTCACCAACTTCAGCAAATACATTTTCGATAGAATCTGATTTTAAAGTTGCACAAAGTTTGGTAGAAAGAAGTGCGCAATCAATTCTTTTTGCTGGAAATGTTGACGACAAATCTAAAGAAACATCTACTGGATTCTCATTCATCAATGAACCAAAAAGATCGAGTTTGATATTTGATGTTCCTTTTGATTCGATAAAAGAAGATACAATAACGAATTTTGACTTTTTTGCTAGAAAACTTTTCGATAACAAAGTATCTGATGGTAGTGGTTTAATCAGTATTTCGACAACTGGAACAGATACGTTTGCATTCGCAGGTACTCCTGGAGTTCTGAGTGATTCGACTGTACTCAATAACATAATTTGTTTCGTTCGTGCAGATTCTGTATCAAACGGCACATCTGGCATTGCACCAAATACTGTCCTGAGTTTGGCTAATAGTTATTTTTCAGTCACTGCTGTAGATACAGACACCATCACGATTGATGTTGGAACAGTTGGTGTTCGTGCGGATTTCATCATAACAACTAAAGTTAATAATGCGGAATTGGGAACAAGTGGTGCAATTCGAGGAAAACAATTAATACCACTAGTCAGTGGTGCAGATCTACATGCAAAAGTTCCTTATGAACTTGATATTTCTGGCGACACTTTAGATGTGGCCAATTCTGTAAACAAAACTGTTGTTTCGGGAACAGGCATAGTATTTGATGATATTGGTGCAACATTCTTAGATAATCCATCAATATTAACAGACTTGAGAACACCAGGAGTTTCTGTTAGTTTGCAAGTTCCTGACATATATGAATTAGTCAGAATTACAGAATCCAAGAGTGTTGGTAGTAATGTTACAACATCTATGCTCACCTCAGACTCTTATGATATCACGGATTATTTTGAATTCGATAATGGTCAACGTAAAACACATTATGATCATGCGTCAATAAAACTAAAACGTGGGTATCGTTCACCGACAGGTAATGTATTAGTTCAATACAAATACTTGAAGCATCAAAGCGCACCATCTCCACAAAACATAGGTCTATTCACTGTAGATTCATATTTGAAATCTGGTTCCAACTTCACTTATGATGATATTTCAGTTTTCAATAACACTCAAGATTCTAAAGTTGTTTCGTTAAGATCTGCTTTTGATTTTAGACCAACTAGACAGATTGGCGGAACAGAATTGTCTGGTGCAGTTAATCCTGATCCAGACTTGACTGCTAGTTTGAGTTTCGATCACTACTTGGCAAGAATCGATAGAGTTGTTGTTAAACCCTCAAAGAGTATTGCTATAATCAGTGGAACTTCTGCGGTGAATCCATCTGCACCAGTTGTTCCAGATGATGATATGTTAATCTATACGTTGAAGTTGCCTGCATATACTGAAACCGTGACATCGATTGAATCTGAATTCAAAAATAATAGAAGATTCACGATGCGTGATATTGGTAATTTTGATACACGAATTAAAAATTTAGAATATTATGTTTCACTTAATGCTTTAGAAAAAGACACAACAACACTTAAAATTTTAGACACGAATGGTTTAGATAGATCTAAGTATGGTATTTTGGTTGACAACTTCACAACAACAAGTCAACAAGCAACATACACAGAAGTTGGTTTTGATAATAGATGTTTGATTGAAAAGAGTGAATTGAAACCAGCATCTCTCATGAGAACTATTAAACTACAACTTGTAAAATCATTATCTTCTGGAAATTACAAAGTTGTGGGTTCTGGCGAAAAAACTTCTTTGATGATGAATTACACATCAAGCAATTTTGCCAACCAATTAAAGGCAACAAAGGCTACAGTTGTTGCAGGTGCATTATTTGGTAATTTCTCTGGTGCTTCAAAATTGTTTCCAGAATATTCTGCGATTGTTGATACTGACGTTACAGCACAAACAGTATATAATCCATTAAATGGATATTCTGAGTTCTTAGATTTTTACAACACAAACAATAAAATTTTGGCAAATGGAAGTGATGTTTGGACTGAAGGTAAAAATAGTCCATATGCAAAAATTCCAACAGATCATTGGTATACAGAAATTTCAGCTACAGACACATCGAGTGGTGTATTGTTGAACGAAAGTGGTTATGTCCAGAACTTTGGAGATATCACGACATCAACAACAAACACATATTTGACAACGAATTATGCACTACAACAAGATCAAATAGGCGTATCAACATCAAAAATCGATTTGGGTTCATATGTTACTGACATAGACATACAACCTTACATGAAACCTTTGGAGATTGTGTTTGTTTGTAACTCTTTACGACCAAATACTGGTTTTTTTGTTTACTTTGATAATATTCCAGTATCTGTTAATGCTTTACAAGGTGGTTATCTAGGATTATATTCCACTGTAGCTAATCCAAACAAAGCGATAATCGATACGACATCAGGAATTTTTGATAGAACAGAAAAGGTGTTTATTGCTAATAGTAGTGTGCAACTTTCAACATATGTTGCAAACTATGCATCAGGAAATACCGATTATAAAATCATCACTTTGACTGATAGAGAACCAAATTCTAATACATTCTTCATTGTAAATAAGAGTTATGCAGGTTCAATCAGTGGAAAATACATTCAAGGATTGGAATCTGGCGCTAAAGGAACAATAACTTCGGTTACTGAGCATAAATCTGGTCTAGTTTCAGCAACAACTCCAACAACAATAACTCTGTCGGCAGATGCGCCTTCAGTAAATATTGCTGGAAACACAATATCATTTGTTGCAGATACTGGTGATGATACAGGTTACGGACATTTGTTCCAAGTTATTGATTATAACACAACATCAAAAGTTGCAACTGTTATTCCTAGAGGAGATAGTACTCCAGACGAATATGTTGCGACAGGAGATTGGTTATATTCAATAGGAAAACCAAAATCAAATAGGTATGGTCAAGTTTCTGGATCATTTTTTCCAAGAAAACAGTTGTTTAGAAATGGTGAACGCAAGTTGCGTGTTACTGAATCATTCAATAACTCATTCGATTCCGATTCGATTTCATTTACAGATTCGACATTTGTGTGTTCTGGAGTTTCAATACAGAAAACGGATCTCGTCAGTACAGTATATAACATAGGAATAGAACCTAAAATTGTTGGATTCACTAGTGATACACAATTATATGGTTCATCAACTTCAGATGTTATAACAAATCGGACATCGGTTGACAACACTCCTCCTCCACCCCAACCCGCATTGCCACCAGCACCTCCTATTGAAGTTGCTGTTCCTATAACACAAAGCGTTGCACCTGAAGTTGTGCAATGGGTATATGAAGATCTTGGAACACAGGATAGTTCAGTTTATGGATGGGTAGAAAGTCCTGCTCAAATTTGGGGCGATCTTGGAACACAGGAAAGTTCAGTTTATGGATGGATAGATAATCCAGCATACACATCTCAGTTTGATTGGGGTGGATGTCCTGGTGATCCTCTGGCACAAACTTTCTATGTTGATCCCACTGTATATCCTTATGGAATATTCTTAGATAGTTTAGATTTATTTTTCAGAACAAAAGACTCTGATGGTATGTCAGTTCGAGTCGAAATACGACCAACAGTTAACGCAACGCCACATGCTTATTTTTGGTATCCAGAATCTGTTGTTGAGAAATATCCAGATGATATAAACACTTCTGAAAATCCATCAATAAATGATTCAACAACAATAACAAACTTTAAATTCTTTACTCCTGTATTCTTAGGACCAGGAATGCATTGTGTTGTTATAAAAACAGATTCTCCAGAATATGCAATATGGACTGCGGAGAAAGGTGCTATATCATTAAGTGGCGAAACTGTTAGTATCAATCCTTATGTTGGTACTTTATACAAATCTCAAAATGCTATGGAATATACACCATTAATTAATGAAGATTTGATGTTCAATATTAAAAGGTGTGTTTTCGATATAAATACTGCAACATTCTATTTAAAATCGCCAAATCAGCCAGCGACAACGTACTTTGATAGTTTCAGAGTCTCAGAGAAAACTATACAACCAATATCGTCTGGCATCACATCAATTGCACATTCATTCGTATCAACACCTATAGGGTCTACTATAGAAACTTCATATAGACCAATATCTCCTGGTGTAAAATATGATATGGGCGGAGATGATTTGTATCCTATCGGTTATAGAAGAAAAGAACTAGAAACTGTTGGTGATTTCACTCTTAAAATTGATATTTCAACTTTAAACGATGCAGTATCACCAGTTATATCAACAGAATCTTTATATTTGAATGCTTGGGAAAATTTTGTAGATAACTGTTCAATATCAGCAGAAGATTTCAATATTATTGTTGATGGATCTGGTTATTCAAATGCAAACACAATTGTTGTTAATTCTGACACAGGTTCAGGTGCAGACATTCGCATGATAGTTGATGGCGCAAATGGAAATGTCGTTGGTGTTAATGTCATCTCTGGTGGTAGTGGTTATACAGATGATTACACAATATCAATTTCAGACACAACAGATCCTTCAAGCAACATCACTGCTAATGCAACCATTGTATTGAATAGTGAATTTGACGAATCTGGTGGTCCAGCAGATGCAAGATACATCACGAAAGCAATCACTTTAGCTGACGGATTTGATGCTGGAGATCTGAGAGTTATTTTAAATGGTAACATTCCTGGAGATAGTGATATTATAGTTTTCTATAAAGTTTTATCTTCGTCAGATGATACTCCGTTCAAAGAACGCAAATATCAAAAAATGGAAAGAGTTGATCAGAATGTAATACCTTCTAAAACAACAAAAGACTTTATGGAATTTGAATATAGACCATCTTTGACTGAAAATCAAGTAACCTATGTTTCTGAAAATGGTGTCACATACGACACATTTAAAACATTCTCAATAAAAATTGTTTTAACATCTTCAGATCCCGCAATCATTCCTAAAGTTCGTGACTTAAGAATTATTGCTTTACCAGCGGAGTAATATTATGTTTGTTAAAGTTGAGGGTAATCACTTTGTGAAAAATACTGAAAATTCTGCCTTATTGACCGTTAATAAGGCAGCGTTAGCCGAAAATGAAGCAAGAAAAATGTTGGCTAAAAAGTTAAATGGTAAAAATGATGAGATAAATACATTGAAGACTAAAGTTGAATCTCTATCAACAGATATATCAGAAATAAAATTCTTGTTAAAGCAAATCTTAAAATAACACACCGGGATATTAAATGTCGATTCC
>Ga0129324_10002023_pt1 | contig 12764 bp, 10 predicted proteins | sample CPBDNA_7_FD_96879 | JGI IMG/M metagenome (GOLD analysis project Ga0129324, IMG submission 96879) | Freshwater to marine salinity gradient microbial communities from Chesapeake Bay, USA - CPBay_Spr_15_0.2_DNA | ecosystem: Environmental > Aquatic > Marine > Coastal | place: USA: Chesapeake Bay... | reverse complement strand
TTTTCTTTATTCCAAAGCCAGCATTATTAATTAGTACTTCAATTGGTCTTGAGGTATTTTGTAGGCGTAGCTCAACGCGTCTGATATCTTCATCACGACTTAAATCAGCAACTAAGACTTCAACTTCAACTCCAAAGTTCTCGCGCCACTTAATAGCATTCTGATTTAAGCGCTCTAAATCACGGGCAACAATTACTAGATCATGGCCTTTCTTTGCCAGTAGCTCGGCAAAGGAGGCGCCAATTCCTGCTGTGGCTCCAGTTATTAAAGCTATCGGTTTTGACATTACTTTACGATATTACTGGCATCTTCTTCTCTGATAAGCCAAGAGGTGCCATATTCCTCTAATAAATCAAGGAAAGGTTTGGCATCAAACCACTCAGGGCCATTTACACCGAGCGGCTTCCAAATTCCCTTATCAATTAACTCCATAGCGATAACTGGATTAACAGCTGTTTGCCAGACTACAGCTTGATCGCCATATTCCTTCATAGACCACTGATTATCAATTACGTTATAGATATAGACAGCTTTCGGATTTCCTGACTTATCTAAACCTTTTACTAAAGTTCCAGCGCAGGTCTTTCCCTTCATCCTTGATCCAAGAGTTGCTGGATCTGGAAGTGATGCTGCAAGAAGATCTCTTGGAGAAACTGATACTCCCTGAACATCCACATTTTCTTTCTTATCCATTCCAAGCATATGGATGGTCTTTAGAATCTGGATGAACTCCGCTCCAAGACCGTATTTAAAGTTAACTTTTTTGGCTTCAATCTTTTGAGGAATTAGAACTACCTCTTCGTGTTCGACGTTTACACATTCAACAGGCCCAATACCTTCTGGGAAATCAAATACCTCAATCTCGCTAAATGGTTCAGTTGTAAACCAACCGCGACCATCTTCCCAAACTAGCGGAGGATTTAAACACTCCTCGATTGTGGTCCAGATTGAGAAAGAGGGCGCAAAATCTGCTCCTTCAACTCTTAAATTAGAGCCATCAAGAACAGTTATTGAATCAATTCTTGAGAAGAGTTCATCGTTTGCATATTTAGCAAAGATATCGCTCATGCCAGGCTCGACGCCCATACCAACAAGGGCATATATTTTTCTCTCTTCCCAATTCCAATCTCTTGCAAACTGCTCATCTCCTAGCTTCACACCAGTTTCGCGATGCGGGTATTGAGGATGCGGCCTTGAAAGAGACATTGCCATATCGATGTAATTGGTATTCTCGATTTCGCATGCAAGAAAAATTGGCATTACAAATCTAGGATCAACAGCGTTAATGACTACATCAGGATCGATTCTACGAATTAGTTCGCGCAGGTCTTCCAGTTCAGCAGCATTGACCTGGGCTGCAGAAAAGCGAGGGTCCTTGACGCGATATACAGCTTCTTCGGCGCGCGAGAGGGTGCGATCTGCAATTACCATTGAGGTGATAAAGGGCCTTCGCACAGCGATATTTGCTATCGCTCTTCCGACGCCACCGGCACCTATTACTAGGGCTTTCATGATTAGAAATCAACTCCAAACGAGATTGAGCGTTAGGCTATCTGAAAGCATTGAATTAAGCAATTTACCGCGTAAAAATATTGAATTATCATTAGATACTTCACACTTATTATGTAAGTAATATTCTGTGAATATAGTGTGAATTTAGTTTCACTTAAGTCCTTGTAGCTCAGTGGATAGAGCAACCGCCTCCTAAGCGGTAGGTCGCCGGTTCAACTCCGGCCAAGGACACGCTTAATTAAATATTACTGTTCTATTTCCAACGATAAAAATTCTATCTTCAGCATAAAGCTTTACAGCTTTTGCTAAAACACGGCGTTCAATATCGCGGCCAATGGCAATTAACTCTTCAGGAGTTGATGCATGAGAGACATGAGCTACATCTTGTTCAATTATTGGACCCTCATCTAAATCTTTGGTGACAAAGTGAGCAGTAGCGCCAATAATCTTTACACCTTTTGCATGTGCTTGGTGATAAGGCTTAGCCCCTTTAAATCCTGGAAGAAATGAGTGATGGATATTAATAATTCGATTAGAGAGTTTGCTGCAAAAGTCCGAGGAGAGTATCTGCATGTAGCGAGCTAAAACGAGAAAATTGATTTTCTCGGAGTCAACAAGTGAGAGCAGTTGAGTTTCTGAGCTTTCTTTGCTTTCGTTAGATACTGGAAGATATTTAAATTTGATGCCATGTGATTCAACTAGGCTCTTTAACTCTTCATGATTGCCTACAACTAGAGGGATTTGAATCGGTAGCTCTCCAAGTTCTAGTAGGTAGAGCAGATCACGGAGGCAATGGCTCTCTTTAGTAACCATTATTAAGGCTCGCTTGGGTGAGGCATTATCTCTAATGGTTAACTCAGGATTGAATTTAGAGAGCCCCTCAGATAAGAGCTTGTGAGCGCTATCAAGTGAGGCGCTCGTTTCAAAGCGAGTGCGCATAACAAAGGTATTGGTTACTGGATCTGTGAACTGCTGATTTTCAATGATGTTGCCTTGGCAGGCTAGGACAGAGCTTGTCATCGCATGAACGATGCCTGGCTGGTCAACACATTGCAGGGTTGCAATTAAATCCATTAGCGAATTCTACCTGCGCAGAATCCCTTTAGTGATTTATCTGAAAGCGCTTGAGCGAGCGTGGAGCCCACCAATTCCAGTCACCAAAGAGTCTCATTAGAGCTGGAACTAGAAATGCACGAATCAAAGTAGCATCAAGAAGAATTGCGAAAGCAACACCAAATCCCATCATCTTTATTGAGGTCACACCGCTAATAACAAAGGCAGCAAAGACAACCGCCAGAATAAAGGCTGCTGCGGTGATAATTCGTGCAGACTTCTGTAGACCCATAGCAACAGAATCAACATTTGAATTACCAGCATCATGTTCTTCTTTGATTCGCGAGAGTAAGAAGACCTCATAATCCATAGATAGCCCAAAGGCAACGACTGCAATTAAGACCATAGTATTTGTATCGAGCGATCCAGTTTCAATGAAATCTCCCACAAGAAACTTTAGATTTCCATCGATAAATACCCAGGTGAGAACCCCCATGGTTGCAGCAAGTGAGATGAAATTTAAGATCAAGGCCTTAATTGGAAGAAGGACTGAGCCAGTAAATGCAAAGAGAAGTAATAGCACAGTAATTATGATCCAACCAAGAACGGCAGGAAGAGTGCTAGAGATTGCATTTTGCGTATCTGCATAATCTGCTGCAGCGCCACCTATCAAAGTTCCATCAGGCGCAGACAGATTGCGAAGCTCCTTAATTAGAGCCTCGCCTTCACTAGTTCTTGGCTGCATCGAATGAATTGCTACCGCGCGCGCACTCTCGCCAACTAACTCAAGTTGGCCAACTCGCGAGATTCCTTGAGTTGCTGAAACTTGGCTTAGAAACGCGTTGATCTCACTTGTCTGTGATGCTCCATTTGGAAAGACTATTTCAACAGGGTTGCTCTCTTGTCCTGGAAATTCATCAGCAATAAATTGCGATGCGATATATGCCCGATCGCCTCTAGGCAGGACCCCACTATCTACTTGAGAGAACTTAATATTTGCTATTGGAGCAATCATCAAGAAGAGCACTGCTAAAGAAGCGGTAATTACACCTATCGGCCTTCTCATAACAAATCTTGCAACCTTTGACCATCTTCCATCCTCTTTTTGAACTATTCCACCTTTGCGAACTACACCCTTATTAATTCTTGCTCCCAATAGGGCCAAAATTGCTGGTAGAGGAATAAGCGCTCCAACTACGGCAAGTGCTACTACTGCAGCACCGGCATAACCCATAGATTTTAAGAAATTCTGCGGAAAGAATGTAAGTGATAAGAGAGTAAGAAAAACGGTGACTCCAGAGTAGAAGACCGTCTTTCCAGCTGTTCGAAGCGTATTTACTATCGCACTTTCATCATCAAGACCCTTAGCTAATTCTTCTCGGAATCTATTGACTATCAATAGAGCGTAATCAATTCCTAAGCCCAAGCCAAGTCCTGTAGTTAAATTCAAGGCAAATATGCTGACATCGGTAACAAGTGTCAGTAAGAGCATAACTAGTAGCGTTCCTAAAATCGCTGTAATGCCAACAATTAGAGGCATAGCAGATGCAGCCATAGCTCCAAATACAAATAAGAGAAGAAGAAATGTAAGTGGAATAGATACTGCCTCAGAGATTTTTAGATCATTTTGGATTCGGCCATTAATAGCATTTGCAAAGACTGCGCCACCAGATGCATAAACTTCCATGCCTTCAAATGCTCCATCGTATTTTTCTTGATAGAGGCCGCCGAGTTTATCTATCTCAGTAAAGTCAGTTGACTTTAGGTAGACGAAAATAAACGCAGAATTTCCATCTTTGCTCTTAAGCGAAGGAGCTCTACCTGCTGACCAATAAGAGAGAACACTTTCGGCGCTGGGCTCACTTCGAAGGCTAGCTTCAATTTTCTCTGCACTTGCAACCACGCTTGGATCATCAACAGACTTATCTCTTCCATCAACTACCAATACAACTGCTGGACTCTTTACCTCAAATGTTTCATCTAGATACTCCCAGACCTTTGCTGAGTCACTATTGGGGTCCATGTATCCGCCGGTATCAAAGCGAGAGAAAACTTGAGAACCAACAACCCCAGCAAATATCGTTGAGAGCAAGAAGAGAGCAAGTATTGGCTTTTTTCGCTTAGCAATTAGATGTCCAAGTTTTTCAAACATAGTGACATAATATCGGAGTGAGCGAGATACTTCCTGCAATAACTTCAGATGAAGTAGAAACCGAGATAGATATCACTCGCGAAGATGAAATCAAGAACGATAAACCCCCGCATCACTAACAAATAGTTAAGAGTTAATCACTCTTTGCAGGCGGTGGCGTGCTGGTTGCAGCTGGAGTTGGCTTTGGCGCCTCACTCTTTTTAACTTGTGAATCAGTCTTATAAAAGCCAGAACCTTTGAAGACGATGCCGACATTTGAGTAAATCTTTCGAACCTCTTTGCCACACTCAGGACAAATAGAGATTGGCTCATCTGTGAAGGATTGCACTTCCTCGAAGGCATGTTCGCAGGCGGTACATTGATATTGGTATGTCGGCACAGCGTAATCTTAGGGAGTATGAATTACTTCGGCGAATTGGAGTAGCAGGCGAGCATGTTCTTTGATCTAGCAAATAGCGCACTCGCTGTCCTTGTAATTGGACTTTTAATTTCCCTTGCCTTTCTACTGCCGGAGAATCAGGGTCGTCTAGAGCAGAGCGCTTCGACAACTCTTCAAGGTTTAAAGCTTGTCTCGGGATTATGGTTTCTTATATCAATTGGTTATTTATTATCTAGCCTTGCTGAAATATTTGGCAGTGGAATTGGTGAGATATTGAAAGTGAATATCTTGCAATCATTTATAACTCAGATAACTCTTGGAAAATTGTTGGCCTACCAAGTCATAGTGGCTCTTCTGGTATTTATCTTTTCAAATCTAATAAAGAAAAATGGGGGCGCGTTAGCACTTCTTATCTTGGCCCTTAGCGGGATCGCTGCGCCACTTTTTCAAAGTCATTCCAGCTCACAAGACAGCCACTCACTAGCAATAGGCTCACTTGTGATTCATGTTATTACCTTGAGCTTTTGGATTGGCAGTGTGATTGCTTTAAAGACAATGCCAAGTCAATTACAGACCTTAGCTTTCTCGAGAGTTTCAATCATTGCCCTTTGGTCATCGATGGCGGTAGTTCTTACTGGATTTGCTAACGCTTGGACAAGGCTTGGCTTGAGCCAGGATTGGTTTACTGGATATGGCGCTTTAATTTCTCTAAAGATTGTACTTACACTTTTTATTTTTATTATTGCAAGCAGAGTAAGAAATAGTTTATCGGTTAATGCTCTAGTCACATTTGAAATCGGAGTGATGGCTACGATTTTGGGAATTGGATCAATTCTTAATCGCTTTACACCAGAGGAGAGTGGAGAAATTGAATTTGATCGCATCAGAGAGCTGGTGGGAATATCTATGCCGAGTGAGCCCACTCTTTCAAGAGTGTTCTTTGAATATGAGGCAAATGGCTTAGCACTTGGCGCTCTCATCTTTGCTACCGCGCTATATATTCGAGGCGTAGTTGCCCTAGCTCGAAGGGGAGATCGCTGGCCAGTTGGGAGAACAATTTCTTTTGCGATTGGAATTTCACTTCTAGATTATGCAACAAGTGGAGGCTTAGGTCTCTACTCTCATTTCTCTTTTCAGTATCACATGATTGCTCATATGGTTTTAAGCATGATTGCCCCGATTGCAATCATATTAAGCGCCCCAATCACACTTGCTTTAAGAACTCTTCCTATTGGTCGGGATAAATCTGAGCGAGGAATTCGAGGCATGCTTATCCAAGCTCTTCACTCTCGCCCAAGTAGAGTAATCACCCATCCAATTTCAGCGCTAGCAATATTTGACGGCTCTCTCTTTGCACTTTATTTCACTCCGCTATTTTCAAATCTGATGAGTGGACATTTTGGTCACTTAATTATGAATTTTCACTTCATTGCTGCTGGCTTGCTCTTCTTTCATGTCATAGTTGGAATTGATCCAAATCCCAGAAAGGTTCATCACTTAGTTCGAGTAGTAATACTTCTTGCAGCGATGAGTATCCACGCCTTCTTCTCAATTGCTTTAATGTCAGCTAATGAATTAATTGATGATGGTTTTTATCAGTTGTTGGATCGAGCTTGGGCTACAGATCTCCTAAGTGATCAAAAGGCGGGGGCTGCTATTGGTTGGGCGATGGGTGAGATACCTATCGTTATCGCCCTTGTTGCAACTTTCATTCAGTGGGTAAGAAGTGATGCCAGGGAAGCCAAGAGGGCAGATCGTCGCTCCAATACAGATCTTGCCGAATATAACGCCTATCTCGAGCAACTTTCTCGCAAGAACAATTCATCGCAAGATAAGTAGTATTGCGCCATGGAAAATCTCTTCGACCTTCCTGAGGAATACCAAGCCTTAAGAGCGAGCGTTCGCTCACTTGCTGATAAAAAAATCCAACCCTTTGCTCATGACGTTGATGCTAATTCCAGATATCCGCAAGAAGCATTTGAAGCTCTTCAAGGCGCAGGTCTTGCGGCAGCCCACGTTCCTACTGAATATGGCGGCGATGGAGCAGATGCGCTTGGCGTTGTAATAATCATCGAAGAAGTTGCCAGAGTCTGTGCTTCTTCATCTCTAATTCCTGCAGTAAATAAACTTGGATCTGTTCCACTTATATTAGGTGGAAGCCCTGAACAACAAAAGCGCTGGTTAACACCGCTTGCTCAAGGAAAAGGATTTTCATATTGCCTCTCAGAATCAGAGGCTGGATCAGATGCTGCTTCCATGAAAACAAAGGCGGTAAGAAAAGGCGATGGTTGGGTTCTAAATGGAAGTAAGAAGTGGATTTCAAATGCCGGAGTCTCTGAGTTCTATACGGTTTTGGCATCAACAGAGCCAAAAAAAGGCGCAAAGGGAATTACAGCATTTATCGTAGAAAAAAGTGATCCTGGTCTTTCATTTGGAGCGCCAGAGAAGAAGATGGGTTTTAAAGGATCTCCAACCCGTGAGGTCTACCTAGATAGTGTTGAAATTGGCGATGATCGTAGAATTAGTGAAATTGGTGCCGGTTTTTCTCTTGCTATGAAGACTCTTGATCACACCAGAATTACTATCGCTGCGCAAGCACTCGGCATCGCTCAAGGAGCTTTTGAAGTTGCTACCAAATATGCTCATGAAAGAAAGCAATTCGGCAAACCAATCTTTGATTTTCAAGCAGTCCAATTTATGTTAGCTGACATGGCTATGGAAATTGCTGCTGCAAGGCAGCTGACATATGCAGCTGCAAGTAAGAGTGAAAATAGCGCAAGTGATTTGACCTTCTTCTCTGCTGCATCAAAGTGTTATGCAACTGACGTTGCTATGAAGGTAACAACCGATGCAGTCCAAGTTCTTGGTGGTTATGGATATGTAAGTGATTATCCTGTCGAGCGAATGATGCGAGATGCAAAGTTAACTCAAATATATGAGGGAACTAATCAAGTCCAGCGTCTGGTAATGGCTCGCAATCTTAATTCTTTGCTGTAAACCTAACCAAGATTTCAGGGGTTGCTGCAGCATCTAATTTGCAATCAAAACTCTCGACAGGAAGTTTCTCACTCGTTAGTTCACCGCTATAGACCAGAGCAACTTTCCAGGAATTTAACTTCGCTAATGCGCGATCATATGAGCCCCCACCTTGACCGAGGCGATTTCCCTGGCGATCAACGTGAAGAGCTGGAACTATCACAACATCAATCTCGCCCTTAAAACTCTCACCCTTTGGTGACTTTACTTTGCCATCAATTTCTAGATCTTCATCCTTTCCGGTCCAGATAATCCAATCTAGATCATTATCTGGAAGGCGTCTTGGCAATAAAAGAGTCTTGCCGCTTTGAATCAAGGATTTGTTTAGCTCTGATGTATCTGGCTCACTTCCATAGGAATAATAACTTGCAAGAACCTGGGAACTTTTGATTTCTTTACTATCTAATAAATGCTGCCAAGAACTCTCTGTGATGAGAAACTCTCTCTCACTTCGAAAGCGCTGACGAAGTTCTGACTTAATTAATGACGCACTCTGGGTTGAATCCACGGGATTAGCGTAGATTCAAAGTAGGGTTACTACGTGAGCGAAACGATTAAGGTAGCTGAACTTGCTACTGAACTGCTAGCGCTAGCAAAACCGCTTGCTGCCTTTGATATGCCCTTACTTGATGCCCATGGGGCAACTCTGGCACTTGATGTCCTCTTTGGTGAGCAGGTTGCACTTAAATCTGGTTCAAGAATCCGTTCCACTCAAATAGGCCTTGCTGCATCTCTTGGTTTAGATCGTCTTCCAACTAGACCACAGCCAAGAGTGGTAATTGTTTCAGCAGGAGATGATTTAGTAGAACCAGGATCGCCCCTTAGAGATGGCGAAGATGAGTATGAGACTAATTCATGGCTATTAACTACCGCCGTAAAAGAGGCTGGAGCAGTGGGCTATCGAGTTCATACCATCCCAGAAAATGCTGCTCAACTAAAAGATGTAATTGAAGATCAATTAGTAAGAGCTGATTTATTGGTCATCTGCGGCGAAAGACATGATGAGTCTTTTTCTCTTATCTATTCAGTCCTTAATGAACTTGGAAAAGTTCGTGAAGTCCTTCCATTAATTGAGGGAAGTGGTAAACATTCATTTGGGGTTGTGGGCCCAGATCAGACTCCAGTGGTTTCACTTCCAGGAGATCCGATATTTGCATATATCTCGGCAGAGCTCTTTATCCGTCCGATGATTCGAAACATGATGGGGCTATATGACATCCATCGACCAGTAATCAAAGCAACTTTAACAAGTGATGTATTAAGTGAAGTTGGAAAACACTCCTTTATAAGAGGAGTTCTCTCTGGCGATAATCCAGAGCGAAGACTTGTTACTCCAATTGCAAATCAAGGAGATTTAATTGGATTATCTGATGCCACAGGCTTAATTGTTATTCCAGAGAATGAAAGTGGCGCAAGTGCAGGCGCTGAGGTTGATGTCTTAGTTCTCGAGCGACGTTTTAATTGATTTTATGGCAAGTCTTTCTAGCCATAAGTGGCCTACAGTTCTCAAAGAGGATCAGATAACTCTTAGACCACTTAGATTGCGCGATAGGTCAGCTTGGTTGGCTGTTAGAAAAACCAATAGAGCATGGCTCTCTCAGTGGGAGGCAACCTCACCTATTAGCCATGAGAATAAGAATCTTCCTAGCTACTTTGAGATGGTTAATTACCATCGAGGTGAGGGCAGAGCTGGAAGATCGCTAACTCTGGCTATCTGGTTTGAAAAGAATCTGATTGGCCAAATTACTTTAGGGGGGATCTCCTATGGCGCATATCGCGGAGGTCATATCGGCTATTGGATTGATGAGCGATATGCCAATAAGGGGATAACCACTAGGGCTGTAAGGAGATTGACCAGTTATGGCTTTGAGGAACTTGGTTTACATCGCATCGAAATTAATCTAAGACCTGAGAATGCAGCATCTAAGAGAGTGGCCGAGAAGGCTGGCTATGTTTTTGAAGGGCTTCGTCCTCGCTATCTTCATATCGATGGTTCATGGCGCGACCACCTTTGTTATGTGAAAGAAAATCCCAGAATTTAGAAATATTAGAATCGTAAAAATCTTAAAATTGGTATCAGGTAAATACCAGAAAAGTCGAACCTCTACCTTTAAGGTTATCTTTCATGGGCTCAGGGCTTATCTACTTAATCATCATTGGCATGTGGATTGCCTACTTCTTGCCCCGTTGGATTTCAAATCATGAAGAGATAAGTGGAAGATCTGTTAAACGATTTGATGAAGCTATGAAAGTTGTTGGGATAACCTCTGGCCATACCGCTCCAGATATTGAGTCGCTAGGTAAGAAACGTGAACACCAGCTTGCCATGCGTCGAATTCAATTCTTCTCGATAATTGGATTAGCAATCGTTATCTCTCTATTTACTTTAGTAGGTCTACTTTCTCCAGTGATTCTCCTTCTACCAGGATCAGTTTTTCTAATGTATGTAGTCAATGCTCGATATCAGATTAGTTTGATACAAGAAGAAGTAAAGCGAGTTAATTCTGCAAATAAGGTGACAAGCAAATCATCGGCAGCAAATTACGCAGAAATCATTGGACGATCTAAACGCGCAGCATCTCTTGCAAGTATTACTGAGGGCTCAGGTTTGAGTGAAGAGCAATGGCTACCTTTATCAGAGCGTCTCTCTTCCTATCAAGATAGCGGAAGTATTACCTTGCTTCCTAAGGGCAGCGCAAATAAAGGTGATAAGAGCTGGGCTCCAGTTTCAGTTCCTGCTCCAAATTATGCCAATTCATCTAAGGCAGTTTCTCGTCGCGTAATTGACTTAACTATTCCTGGCGCTTGGAGCGAGGCACAAGAAAAGATTATGCGCGAAGTTCTAGCGCCGAGTGCAGATAAGATTTTTGATCAAGAAGTTGCTGATCAATACGAAGAACACCTTCGCAGCAATAGAGCTGCTGGCCAGTAATTAAATCCAACTAGGAAACCACATTCGCCCATACCAATCTTGGTATGGCAAAACTGATCCAACATAGAGCGGTAAAAAGTAGGCAAAAGTAAGGCCTATTAAGCCAATAGTTACCAGGGCATACTTCTTCCTAACTCCCCTTAACTCCTGATTTTCTAGCGCTTTTGACATGACATGAATCAAAGCCAAGATTAAGTAGGGCTCAAAGGCTATGGAGTAGAAGTAGAAGGTAGTTCTCTCTGGAAATGCAATCCAAGGAAGGTAATTAGCAAATAGAAAGAGCAGAATGAGTCCAGCGTTTAATTCTCTTTGATATATAAAATAACCCAAAGTAATAAATATTGAGAAAAGACCTAGCCACCAGAGCGTTGGAGTTCCTAGAGCAAGTACTTCTTGTGAGCAACTTTCTTGACCACACTGTTTTGGGGTTGCATAGAAGAAAGATGTTGGTCTACCAAGAATCAACCAGTTCCAAGGACTAGCTTCATATGGATGGTTAGTTTTTAGATTGGTATGAAAATTAAGTATCTCGCGATGATAATTAAAGAGCGATAGTAGAGAATTACTTGCTGAATCTCTCTTCCATCCAATATCACTTATAAACCAACCACTCCAAGTAAATAAATATGTCGATACTGGCAGAACTATAAATTGTATAGAAGTTTTTATATATGTTCGCTTATAGATGAGTAAGAAAAGAATGAGTGCTATTAAGAGATAGAGCGCACTCCACTTCGTTGCAAGCGCTAATCCTAGGGCTATGCCTGCTTGCCAATACTCTTCTTTAATCACTAGATAAAAAGTGAGCAAGATAAAGAAAGACAAGAATATATCTAGTAGCGCAGTTCTTGACATTACAAGATGTAATCCATCAAGTGAGATAAGGGCTGTGGCAGCTAGACTTAAAAAATTGGATTTAAACAAAGACTGTGTAATGAAATAGATGAGAGCTACTGAAGCAAGACCAAATAAAGCTGCGCTAAATCGCCATCCAAAGGGGTTGTCACCGAAAATTTGAATTCCTATAGCAATTAACCACTTGCCTAGCGGTGGATGGACCACAAACTCTGCTTCACCTGATTGGCTTTCTACCCCATAGGTAAGGAAGTCTCTAGCGCCATCTACATAATAAACCTCATCGAAAACCAACTCATTGGGCCGGCCTAAATTGGCAAAGCGTGTAATTGCTGCAAATAATAAAATAAGCGCCAGTGCGATCTGATTGCGATAGTTGAAAGTCGGCCTAGCTTTTAAGGCACTCATGATGGATAAGGATACTAAGGGCCATAATGAGGCAGTGAGCGAGTTGATTCTGGCTGGGGTGCCCCTTGGAAACATCGGTGATGCATCGACGAGATTAAAGGCAGCTATTTCAAGTGCGGATGTAGTTCTTGCAGAAGATTCACGCAGGTTTAGCCGCCTCTGCAAAGACCTTGAAATTGATTGCGCTGCAGAGGTTCTCTCATTCTTTGAAGGAAATGAAATCTCGCGACTTGATGAGGTAGCAAATCATTTAGCATCAGGGCGCCAAGTTTTATTAGTAAGTGATGCAGGGATGCCATCAGTTAGTGATCCTGGATATAGAGCAGTGAGAATGGCAATCGATAAGGGATTTAAAGTCTCAGTGATTCCAGGTCCAAGCGCTCCACTAGCAGCGCTTGCTATCTCTGGCCTTGCCAGTGATTCATTTGCATTTGATG
>Ga0129324_10002021_pt1 | contig 12769 bp, 35 predicted proteins | sample CPBDNA_7_FD_96879 | JGI IMG/M metagenome (GOLD analysis project Ga0129324, IMG submission 96879) | Freshwater to marine salinity gradient microbial communities from Chesapeake Bay, USA - CPBay_Spr_15_0.2_DNA | ecosystem: Environmental > Aquatic > Marine > Coastal | place: USA: Chesapeake Bay... | reverse complement strand
TTTAATAAACTTAAAACTAACTCATTGATTTTTGAGCAGAATCAAAAAAAGCTAAAGTAATGAATGACCAGTGTAATAAATACCATACTATACGAATAGAAAAACCAAGTGAGACATTATTAGATGGATTAGCACTGTTGGTAGAAGAACAGAAACATATAAATTCTCATTTATTTCAGATAGAAAGAAAACTCCACAGTATACCTATGGTATATTATTATAAAATAAGACACTCGATATTAATCCATACTCAGTTAACTACTAGAGAATATCACATCTACACAGTACCATCAGCTAATATTATGTGTTATAATGAGTATATGTTATATGATGATTGTAATTATATGTTTAAAGAAACCTTACAGCAAAAATGGGAGTTAGCGGTGGTACACCAGAATCAAAAACCGGCAAAAAGAAATATCATGTTAAACCGATACTATTAAAATGATAAAAAAACATTATAGGGTAATGAATTTAACTCCAGAACTATTAGAAGGTATTCGTATGTTATGGCAACATCAACCAACTTTAAGTAAAACTATTACAATTGATAAAACTTCACTGTACAAGAATATTCCTAGAATAGAAATATACACAGTAATATATACTAATAGTGACGCGAATGTGTGTAATGGTTATGATTTCTATGATAATGAAATTAATGATATAAAACCTTATATATCTAATTTACCGTATGACCTGGTATTGGGAAAAGTAAGAGATCAATTAAGAATTAAATTTGATAAGTTGCTAGTAGTATAAGTGTCTTACCCAACATTCTATGGTGAGACGAAAAGATGGATAACCTAACATTAATTAGAATTTTGAGCAGATTATAAAACAGCAAATAATACAAGAATGTATAGTAATATATATAACGATACAATATTAATTAAAATCATTAATCCATCTAAAGAACTACTAGAGGGTATACATTCTATATATCTATATTATAACAATAAGGCAGATTTTAATTTTGAAATATCTCAAAAGGAAGTGTGGGATGGTAATAAACTTATACGGTATTATGAAATAATAGATAAACAAAATTGGTTGACAGAAGCAAATTCAACAATATACCATATGTACTCATCCCCAGTGCCAGATTACTTACTATGCAAATTTAATCTATTTCAGGCATATCCCCGTGTTGATCCCCATTTTAAACGAATGTTAAGAGTAAGGTGGCAAATATCTCAGATAAAATTAAAAGGTAATAACCATAGATAATATAAGGATATGATAAAGATAGGATGTGATTATTCCTTAAAAAGCACCAAAATAAGTGGATTTATCTACTTTTCTAGCCATAAACAGAATATTTAATTAATATAATACGATATATCTACCAATATTAGAGAATGTAGAATATTTCACTACTAAACCAATAATAAGGAGAATATTATTCTGTTTACCCTCAAATTCCCAATAAAAGTATTCTCAACCTACTGAAAGCCAGAGGAAAGAAAGCATATAAGAAATGAAAGAAGGTCAAGGGTGTTCCTTTGCCGCTGAGAAAAAATCCTATGGGTGTTCATTGATAGAACTATTTTTTTACCTATACGGATGGGTGCTGACGGGAGATATTGCTTTAGGCGCTCTTATATGGAATAACATATAAATGGGTGCTGAATATCCAAATTATACGGATTTACATATAATGCCATACGGGTACAATTCCACTCAGAGTATATCCAATCGGGTATCATTTATCCCCACAAAAAGTTATTAACAATGTCCTATAATGTATATTATGTTAAATAGAGTGTTGATAACTTCTCTCAGCTTTCCTTGGAATTATCAAATATTATTCGTATCTTTATACCGGGTACGTCTATATAAAAAAAAAGCCCAATAATGGTATACATACTGATTATCAACAGGTTACAGGGCTTAAATCATCCAAATGTGGTGTCTCTATAACTATGAATTCGAATGATTTCTCAATAATGGTAAGCGTTAAACCCCCGGTATACATAAGTACACAGAATTGGAACGGGGTGTTACATTTGTAAACAACTGAGTATACTAAAATTGAAACTATAAGGCTCAGCTCTTATAATGGTATTATATAAGGTTGGGAACTTATAAAAGATTTAAAGTTATAAATGAGTATATTTAACATAAACTTAACATTAAAAATTAGGAAATATCAAATAGTATGCGTACCTTAGTAAGGTAATACGATTTAAGAGATATGATAAAACCTAAATTAAGAGCAGAAATTATAGAATCACTATCTAAGTATAGCTTTGATGATCTAAAAGATCTAAGTGTTATAGTACGTGATTTAACAGACCGAAAAAAAACTGATGTATTAAAACAAAAAAGAGCACAATTGAACGTAGGAGATCATGTAAGAGTTAACCACCCGAAACTATCTGGTAATAAAAACCTCTACATTTTAAAGGTTAACATTAAGAAATGTATAGTACAAGATAGAGATAACGTATGGAACGCCGGTTGGAATATTCCAATAACATTAATTGAGAAGATATAAATTATAACAGTAAAGAGCTTATAATAAATTTGATAAGAAACAAAAACAGCAAACAATGACAAACCAGAATAAAAGATCAATAGCAGCTATGATACTAATGATGTTAGTATCATTCATAGGTATAATGGGAACGTACAACACCCAGGCCTATGGTGGAACAATATTCTTCTCAGCCTTAGCAGGGTTCGGGATAGGCATCATCATGCAAATCTTATTCCCAGAGTAAGAGGGGGGGGCAGGCATTAACGTGTAACCCCAGAAAAAATAAAAAAAAATAATTGGAGCTTGACCCGTTCATATATCGTGGAGCATTTTTTTCTCTGATCAAAACAATATATTGAGATAGATTAAATCTACTAGCGTTTTGAGGTTTTGGGTTTGGATTTGGTCTTTGGGTTTAAGGGATATGTAACGGTTACGACTCCCTACGAAGGGATTTAAAAATTACGCAAAATAAAAATTTAGTTACTATAGGATTATTGGATAAAAATTCGCATATTAGAAAAAGATTATGGGTGACAAAAGAAAATATCTAACAGAAGAACAAAAATAAAATTATGAAAGAAACGATGGAAGAATTTGAAATCATATTTATCAATCAAACTATTGATAATGAAATTGGGGTAATGAATGTACAATTCCCATATAGAGAAGCGGCGGAACAAGCGGCCTGTAAAATCTGTACTATTATAGAAGAAACTCAAAAAATTGGATATGAAATTCGATTTAAAATAAATTAACAGATATGAATAGTATAAGTAAACGAAGTGATATTACATCCGATATGGAATTGTATTATGAGCGGGGGTACAAACGAAATATTAAATTAGGTGTTGATGGTGGTAATTGGATTCGAACCGGAAAATTCATAAAGATTGAAAATCCCTTTGAGCTCAAAGAAATGGATGATAGGTTAGATGATGTGGAATACATAAACCATCATAATTTTGTTTATAAAACTTAATGAACTACGTTCTAATATAAATAAAAGCTTTAAAGTTATAAATGAGTATATTTAACAATTTGTTAACATAAAAAATTTGTATGCTCACGATATTATTCTTACATTTATAGTATAATAATTGAGAGATATGAAATAGACACAGAAGAAAGCACAGAATACGAGTTGGTGGTATATTACCGCTAACGTTTAGTATATGAAATTTGGGGGAATGAAACTAAAGGCAAAGCGCGGGAGGAATGGTAGTTGCCTACGGACGACTCTAATTAAAAATAGCTACCCGCCCCCATTTTTTATATACCTTGTTATGTGTAGTTTTTTAACCGATTTAAAGTAGAAACAAGATGAATAGACGACAAATAATAAACAAGATTTTACACGACCATATAGATGTAAATAAGTACGAAGATTACACCAACTACAAAAAGTTGATAACGGCTATTGAAGAATGGCACGAAAGCGAGGTTAAAAAATTACCCATACACAATGTTAGCAACTGTGGCGGTGCAATACATTACAACAACCTATCAGATAGCTTTAAGAAAAGCATTGACAGTATAGATGATAACTTAAATAAATAGCCACAGTTGCTAATGGATAGGCTAAGGTTAGTTGCCTTAAATACTAATCATTAAATTATAACAAGACCTAGTTAGGCTATTAACTTTAGCTAGTGTTAGGCACTTTTAATTATGAACTTCACAGAAAAATATAACGAACACATCAACAACTTAAATAAACTAAAAGCAAAGCAAATTCAATTATCTAAAGAAATGCAAGGTGCTTATGATTACAAAGAAGATTTGATTAGTAAAATGCAGTTTGCAGACAAGCAGATAACTGATAAACAAAACGAGTACCATAATATGCTTATGAATATTCAAACAGAAATATCAAAATTAAAAATTGAATTTGATTTGCACGTAACGGAGCTTAATTGTGCCTAACGGAAATGATAACCATAGCGTAACGGAGTGGAGTTATGTGTTATCTATTGTTATACTCCATAAATTTTAAACTATGAAAGATTACAGAAGTACACATCTTGTTAAATATGAAGAACCAGAAAGTGTGAGTTATACATCCATTGAGTGCTTGCCCTTCTTAAAAGGAAAAGAGTGGAATCAAGGGACTTTAAATTATATCCACGCATTAAGACCAAGCTCAATAAGAGTGACGGATGGGGGTATGAAAATGGATGCCCGATGTTGGAGAGTGACAGTGCTTGTAACTGATGACAATAAGATAAAAGAGATAACCCAAGAAGTAGAGGTAGGGTGCATCGGGTTTGATAATGGATATGATATGGACACAGCTTATGGAGTATAACGTTTTGAATATGGTGAGTAGCCGACACCTAAAACTTGGCTATAAAAAACAAATGTTTAATCGGCTATTCACTATATTTTGTGCTAGCCACAGTTAATTTAATTATGGAAAAGGAATTTAAAATCGGAGAAACCGTAACGCTTGATAGATATAACCACATTGAAGATGCTCAAAAAGTAAAAGTTATTGGGTACGGGAGAATGTTTGTTAGTAACAGGTTAACATATAAATTAGATGTCAACGGTGTTGAAATTGAATCAACAGGTATATCCATTATGGAATCTAAATTATATAGCCCTGTACCTGACAAAGACAGGCATCATAGACTAAAAGCATCTGTTTTGGAGATTGAAGAATATTGGGATAAAAAGCGTGGTGTGTAATTGTGGCTAATGGTGTGGGTATGTACTGAACGTAGAGTAACGGAGTTTTGCATATAGGTAGTGTTATATGCTTTTATTATTAATAGTTAAATCAAATATTATGGAAGTTAAAATAAATGTTTTTGTTAGAAAGTCTGACCATTGGAAACACTCAAAAGGACAAGAGTACAATGTAAGGGAAGAACTGATTAAAGGTAACACCCAACAAGAAATACTTGATAAGTTTTATAAAAAGAACAAAAGATGTGATGTGAGTTATTACAATGAATTTGCAGATGCTAAATGGAAGAACCTTCTAAAAGAATGGTATGATTCTGATGACTACAAGCAAAGAAGTTTCTCATTGTACTACGAAAACTCAATAGTTGACTAATTGCATATAACAGGTTGGCTATGCACCGTAAAGCGATAGCGTATGGTGTATAGGTGTTGTTGTACACAGTACGGATTTAATGAACTAAAACTTAATAGAATGGAAGAAATAACGATTTACAAATTTCAATTAGAAGCAATAAAAGAGGCTTTGCGAGTAACTGCTAATATTCACGACAGCAGGAACAAAAATAAGGAAGGTGAAACTTGCCACGATAGAATGGTAAGGCAAGCCGAAACGTATGCAGAGAACGCATTAGAAGGTAAAAAAGATGTTGAAGTACGATACATTTAGTATTGTGTACAACGTTAAATCTATGTTGCGATTGTGATAAACCAACATTAGGTGTAAACACTTGGACTTGCGGTTGTGGTAAATGGCTCAAAAAGGTAAAAAAGTAAGCAATATTACTTACAACAGACATTAATATTAGATTTTATTTTTTATTTAAAAATAATTTCTTATATTTGTTGTTATAAATTTTAAAAATTATATTATGTATAGTAAAAAATTAGATATTTTCAAATCATATGATATTAAATTACTTAGAAGTTTAGATGAAATATGGGAAGATTATACAGGAGAAGGTATTGGTTCTGAATATTGTGATTCTAATATAGAAAGTGGCGAAGTGTGTCAAATGAATAGAACACCTGTTCAATATCATGTTGGTAAATTTAATGAACGGGGTTGTGGTACTTCTTATTATACTGTAAGCGAAAAGATGAAATTTGTAGAAGGTGTTGATTTTGAGTTCATATAATTTTTATTATTTATAACAGCTATTGTATGAGTAGTAGCCGTAAAACCATAACTTTGAGTTTAGCCGTAACGCTGCCACGGCTATTACTTATACAAATTGTTGGCAGCAGTTATTTATTGACTAATGGAACAAACGGAATTTAAAAACAAACTTGATAATAGAGAATTTTGGGGCGATAACTCAAAAGAAATGTGGGATGCTGCATATAAATGGCAAGAGAACGCCAATGGAGAAGATAACTTAATTAAATGGAGTTGGGATTGTGGTTTAAAACTTGACTATGATGGGATATACCTGCGTTGTAGCTGAAAACATAACACAAGCAGTGGATAAGATTGAAAGTATAACTAATGCTAAATATGAGTTTGTACATCAACATTCTATTGCGTGTATTTCTTAGCATTACCTACAACGACCCTTGTATCATTCCCTGTGCGCAGCATGGGTGATACATATTGTTAGGCTGAGTACGGACTTAAAAATAAGAACAATGGAAGAATTAAAAATTTACGAATTTCAAGCAAAGGCAATAAAAGAAGCTCTCGAAATGGCTTCAAGACTATTAGAGTGCCAGACTAAAACCACCTGTTTTGATAGAGATATGATGGTATCAATAGGTATGATAAAAAATGTGCTGAATAAAAAGATTGACACTCATGTTGAGCGAATGTAGTATTCAGCCTAACATACGGCTAAGGTTAGTTGCCGTAAATACTAGCCATCAAATTATAATAAGACCTTACTAGGCAATTAACTTTAGCCATTGTTAGGCACTTTTAAAAAAAAATAAAAATGAGGACAAAACACACCTTAGAGGAATTTTTCATAGAGCATAAGGCAACCACACTGCAAAGAAAAAAGTTCACAGAGGCTTTAATAGAAGAGCAAAAAAAATACAGGTGGAGAGGCAATGGAATGGCTTATGAAGATTTGTGTTTGCTTTGGGTGAATACAATGTATTAATTGTGCCTAACGGTTTGGCTATGTTTAGTGCGATAAATACAAATAAGATAAAATATGGAACATACATTTAAAGAATACCTAAAGCAAGCGAGATTGGATTTTGCAAAGGTTGCTGAGAAATACTCAGTTGAAGAACATTTAGAATTAAGAACAGCGATTGACAGCTTGCTTATTGCGTATGACCAAGCAACGGACAAAGCATTAAATATAGCTGATGTTGTAGAGCAAAGCGAACAGTTATTTTGCAATAATTGTGAAGAAACCATAATAGAAGGCGAAATATGTGAGTATGAGAACTGCGAAAGATATGTAGGAAAGTAAAATGCACTACAACGCTATTGATATGGCAAGTTGCGTGAATTAAAAAATAAACTTTATGAGAAATATAGACATTACAGAATGGTTACTTAATAACCACATTGATTCGGACACAGAAATAGTTATGGATGGAAAGCAGTTCTTTTTAGCTGACGTTCTTGAAAAGCACCTAAAAGAGCAATTTGCTATATCTGATGTTGTACACCGAAGGGAGCAGTTACTTGAACAACAGGGTAATTGGCTAATGGTAAATACATCGCTTGAAGTAGAAAAGATTGTAGACTTCAAAGAACACTTCAAGTAATTGTGTACAACGACCCATGTATGAAGCGTGGAGCGATAGCGGAATGATTACATACATAATGTTATACTTATTTTAATTCAAATTTATATGAAAAAGATACTTTGGGGGCTACTTGAAATGGTAGACGATAATTGGGGATATAGCACACCTTTACAGAAAAGATTTAAAGTTGGTGATAGAGTTAAAATATCACCACATAGTAAATTAATAGCACATACACCTGCTACTATAATAGAGTTTGGTAGATATGACTACTTGATAGAAGATGATAACGGTAAAAAGCACATAGTTTACCAATTTGAATTATATTAAGTATAACGAAAAGCATAAGCGTAGTGCGACTTTGAAATATAGAATTTGAATTAAACGATAAACTAATAATTAAAAAATGACACATAGACAGATTTACAATAAAGCAGCCCAGTTGGCTAAGGAACACAAAGCCTTTTGCGATTTGTTGGCAGATATTGAAAACAAAAAATTTGGATTTGAATTTGCCACTACGGACAGTGATAGAATTATAGATACTATTAACTACGGAATTGATAGTTATGATTTTGATGAATACCTAAAGGAGATGAAATTTTACGCAAAATCAGCAAAAGAGAATGATGGAGATGTAAAGGCAAATGGCATTTTTTAATTATGGTATTTGAAACACTAAACTTGATTTTAAGCACTGCACTAAGCATTACGCTTATGCAGTGTTGTAAAATCGTTTTAATGTTTTACAACGGTATCTTGTATGGTGTCGTAGTGAGGCACGAGCTATGCAGTATAGGTAGTGTTATATTTTAGTGCGGATTATTAACTATAAAAATTAAAACAATGGAAGGATATTTAGGAGAAACAAAAGTCGAAATAAGTAAAACAAAATATGCGATGTATGGACAGAAAGATTGGGTCATGCTTTGGATTGAAATGTATAGTGGTATAGATGGAAGCCACCACAAAGATTGGTTAACTGACCAAATAGCAAGAATACTAAAAGGAACTAAGGTTAATTTGAAAATTGCTAAATGGGAAAATGGGACAGAAAATGAAAGGTTTGATTTAGAAGAACCACCAAAAGCATATTGGGATTGGGTAAAGGAAATGAAAGACGGTGAAGATGGTGAAGATACCTACGATTATGATTTTGGAATTGCACCGTAGCATTAAATATAACGGTTTGGCTAAACTTAGTGCGTCTTATTAACAACTGAATTATGAAAATAGAGATAAACAATTTAACAGCCTTAATACAAGGCAGAGACTTAACCCTATACCAACGAAGTTTGGCGGTAGAAGAATGGCATAAACTACTAAACCATGTAAACGAGATGGAGCAAGCATTAAGTTTAGGTGATGTTAGCGGTAGTTTTACTGCTGATGACGTTGAACGTGCTTACGATGATGGATACCAAACAGAAGGTGAAGTTAGCTTTGATATTGAAAATTACCGCTAACATACATGTAAATCACACTTTGTAACAATATTTTGTAACAATACTGAAAATGACACTCGATAGATGAACATATCTAACTAAAGAACAGAAATCTTATTTTAAGAAATGGTGTAAAACTGCCATACTAACATTCGCTAGAATAGATGCCGGTAACTACAGATTAACATTCTATATAAAGAATGGTATGTATATGTTGGATATCACAGGTGATTATAATTGTGTAAATTATAACACATCAGTATATACAATAGATGATTTATTTTTTCCTTTTACTTTATCTATATTGAGAAGAGCATGGGAAAAAATCGAAGTTGATCATTAAAATTTGAAATATGAAACCAATAACTAAAATGGAAGAAATTATATTAGTAAGAAAAGAGAATATGGGATATGCCACACAAGATGAAGATTTTGATATCTACTTCTCATCTAACCCAGAAAACGCAATTAAGTTAAAATCGAAAGAAGCTGCCTTACAATTCATAGAGGATGAGGGGTTAACGGGTCTTTTCGAAATTGTAACATTTTACAAAAATTAAACATATGAAATTAATACATTTAGAATGTGTCCTTATGGATAACAATGAGATTATCTTTAAAGGCCGAAGCTTAGGATTCCTTAAAGAGGATGATATGAAGTTTATCAAAGAATCAAAGATAGTACCTAAACCTAAAAACCCAGACTCAAAATATGGGAGCAAAAGTTAGCGGATATTATAAAGTAGAAAGTAAAATAACTTAACAATTTGTTAACATTAAAAATTTGGATACTCATTATATTATGCTTATATTACTGTGTAATAATACAAATATTTAAAAATTAAGTAATATGGAAATGCATATATTAGATTGGATTATTTATTTTTTTCTCATAATATTATCTGCAATAATCACAAGGAATGAAAGTGATAATGGATCCGAGGGATTTATAGCTTGGTTCGCTTTCACATTCTGTTACTGTATTATATTCAGTATATACGATTGGATGGACTTAATCAGATGGTTAATACACGATGTAAGCTACTCACTATAAACAAAAAAACTATATAAATGAAAAAGATGAGAAAATCTTTAAGAAAATATCTTATTGATGCATACAAAACTTCTGAGGCTTCTCTAGAACAAAAAAATCAACCGTGATATTAAATTGATGAAACGGAATATACCGACATATAAAGAAATTAGCGAAGCTATTGATACGCTTGATAAGTTATTGATGGATTCCGATTTGGTTATATATGGTTATTGGTTGGATTATATGAAAGGGGAAATACGGATGTATTATACTGATGTAATTCTGGAAGATATATTAAACGATAACAAACGGAAATGAAAATTTTCTTACAAACGGTGTTGCTTCTTATGGTGTGTTTATCGATCTTGGTGGAGCATTTGAATATAATGATTTTAGAAAAATCGATAAGTAAATGTATTGGTGATGGGTTCGTATTACCTCACAGATATTGAAGCTTAAAAAAAGGAATTACGAATAAAATGAAAACAAATTATGAAAACAATAACACAAGAACAAGCAAGAGAATTAGTAAAAAACACGAAAGGATATTTTAGAACAATATTAGTTTCGAAGTTCGGGTTTGATTTAATAACTACCGAAAAGCCTATCGAGGTATCTGATGAGTTTTACGAGCAGATGAAGAAATGCTTTAAGGAAAAGCAATCGGACGTATTCGATAAGATATTTGGAAAGGATGAAGAAGGCTTCAAAGAAGGTGATTGGGTTTATGTCTTAAATAGTATAAAGCCTTATTACAAGCAAGAGGCCGATGTTTTTAAGGTAGTCAGAGTAAAGACTGAACCATCTAATGATGTACTTGCGTTTTTCGACAAAAGATGTGGTGTATCTACCGATAGACTCCGAAAAGCCACTCCTGAAGAAATAAAAGCCCACCTAATAGAAGAGTGCAAGAAAAGAGGTATTTGGGATGTGCCTGTTAATTGTCTATACTATGAAAATAATTTCTATTCAGTTGGGCTATATAAAGGCTGCGTAACGGCTCGTTATTATAAACCGAATGATAGACTGTGGTCTAAATACGGACTTGTGTACGAAAATGGCAAATTTACTACACCTTTAGAAGAAGAAAAGCAATACCCACCCGAAGGAACGGTTTGTTTTGTTTGGGATAAAGGAAAGGAGAAAGACTACTGGGGATTTATATCAATAAGCCTTGGAAATGGCAAATTTTCTAAGTACCCATTAGACCCTAGTTCTAGTGGAGCATCGTACAACAACTTCGAAATATACGAACCAAAGAAACATTTTAAATCAAGAAAATAATGGAACTTAAAGAATATGAAAATAACTAAAGAACAATTCAAAAAAGATTATAAGTCCAAATACTTTTATCACGAAAAATACGGAATGTGTCAGATAACGGCTGGGTTTGCTAAATCAAAAGAAATAACAAAGAACCGATGGTGGCTTAAAAAGAAAGAGGTCATCGGTACTGAGTATTATTTGCAAGAAATTGAAATATTATATATGAACAAGTTAGGTGATATCTCTAAAGGATATCTGTCCGACCAATGGTTCCTCACATATCAATTACCAATGATGATGGAAGCGGCTGAACGAATTATCAAATCATATACATTATTAAAGTCATAAGCTTAAAACTTAACAATTTCTTAACATTAAAAATTAGGAAATATCAAATAGTATGCGTACCTTAGTAAGGTAATAATTAAGAGATATATACTATGAAAGTTAAAATAAAAAAAGTACATCCAAGTTGGAACTACCTGCATGAAAATGAATTTAATGTTGGTGATATTGTGAACATAGAAGGTAATACGGTTACCACTAAATCAGGTAAAAAATTTGATGGTCGAGATTTAACTAAGGCGTTTTCAAATCGATGTTCTTACCCCGATATTTTTGATAAAGTGTAATGCGCTGTAATTTTAAGACAATGGACGATTTAAAGGCAAAAACAATAACAGATGATAACATAATGTTTGACGGTAAGTTTTACAGGTATGTAAACCATGATGATAAACTATTAACTACAGGCTTTGGCATTAAAAATGGCTTATTAAGAAACAAGAACATAATAAGATTTGATAAATTAACAATACCAAATATGCGAGATAGATACGACAAGTTTTATGGCGCATAACGGTTTGGCTAAAGCATCATTTTAATGTGCTTTAGGTTGTGTTAGTTGACTTTTAAATTTAAATAATTATGAGATACTATAAATGCGAATGTGGCTCTGATGAGTTTGTAAGAATTTACAATGTTTGGAATGAAAAAATAAAAGTACAAGTAACCGAAGAAAATGGTGAAGAGTTTTGGGATGTTGAGGAACACGGCAAAGAGAAAGACCATCTTTGTGGATTTATTTGTGCTAAATGTAGGAAAGATGCTGATGAATTAAACGATGGTTTATAATTGAGCATAACG
>Ga0129324_10002020_pt1 | contig 12771 bp, 8 predicted proteins | sample CPBDNA_7_FD_96879 | JGI IMG/M metagenome (GOLD analysis project Ga0129324, IMG submission 96879) | Freshwater to marine salinity gradient microbial communities from Chesapeake Bay, USA - CPBay_Spr_15_0.2_DNA | ecosystem: Environmental > Aquatic > Marine > Coastal | place: USA: Chesapeake Bay... | reverse complement strand
CTTTAATGGTTTTGGAAATAAAGGGAAAATCATAGAACCTGGAGGAATTCTCTTCTCCATCTGTTAAGATAACCATCACGGCGGTAGCTTCATCAGATGCCAGCTGTTCTCCAAATTTATGCTGAATTTCGTGAATTTGTGTACCTATGGCGTCTAATAATGCTGTACTTCCATCTGGTACATATTCTGCTAAAGTAAGGGGCTCAAGATCGAGCGGTGATTTGTAGGCCCACTTTTGGTGTAATCGGGTGTTGAAAAGCGTTAAGGATACCTTGAAAATTTGTTCGGAGAATTCCTTTTGAAGATTTTGAATGGTTTTTAAGTGAAGATTTAAGTTTTGAAGGGTCTCGTGTCTGCAGTTCGACATAGAACCGCTGACATCTAAAACGAATTGATAGTAAGTTGTCTTGTTTTGCATTTTTATTATTTTATATGCAAATGTAGGGAGTAAAGAAACGGACATTGAAATTGACAACCTTGTCAAAAAAAATCCGCCCGAAATTTCAGGCGGATATATAATTACTCCCAGTTTTAAAGCTAAGTTTATTCTTTTAAAGAATTTCACTAAATATAAATAAAAAATTATATAAATAAAAAATTATATAAATAAAATAACTAATTTTAAAACAATAGTCCTTCGGGGAAAAATACCATAAAAAACTTTGTTTTAGTTTTCAAAGGATAAATTACGGCTTTTTACTGATAAATTTATTAATTTGTTCATCGTAACTAAACATATTGAAACAATGAACAAAATGATGACTAAGTTAGCTGTGATAGGGATAATTTTATTAACCTATTCAGGCCGCGTGTATGGAAATCCATTTCTTTTTGGTGATCCTGCCATTGAAGGGCGTTGGGATATAACCGTAGATAAGGGCGATAAAAAAGTACCCTCCTGGCTGGACGTCAGGCATTCGGGGAATAGAACCCTGGTTGGTTATTTTGTCAGTGAATCGGGCAGTGCCAGGCCGGTGTCAAAAATAAATTTCAAGGATGGTAAGTTAAATTTCTCCATTCCACCTCAATGGGAAGACGGTGATAATGATTTTATTTTAGAGGGTTCCTTGAATAATGGAAGCCTGTCGGGCACTATTACTTCTTGTGATGGGAAAAAATACCCTTGGACTGGCGTGAGAGCTCCTTCTTTGGTGAGAACAACGCCGCCTGTTTGGGGAAATCCCGTGACTCTTTTTAATGGTAAAAATACCGATGGCTGGTACGCGATGGGACCAAATCAGTGGATGGCTAAAAATGGTATTTTAACCAGTGAAAAGTCTGGTTCTAATTTAGTAACCAAGGATAAGTTTTCAGATTTTAAATTACATATTGAGTTTCGCTATCCTAAGGAGTCCAATAGTGGTATTTATCTTCGCGGAAGGTATGAAGTTCAGGTGTCTGATAGTTATGGAAAATCTCCTTTAGTGGATGAGTTTGGTGCTGTTTATGGCTTTATCATTCCGACAGAAATGGCTGCTAAAATGGCCGGAGAATGGCAGGCTTATGATATTACGCTTATTGGCCGAATGATTACGGTAGTGGCGAATGGAAAAACGATTATTTGCAATCAGGAAATTCCGGGTATTACCGGAGGAGCCCTTGATAGCAATGAAGGGGAACCGGGACCTATTTATCTGCAAGGAGATCATGGACCTGTGGAATATCGCAATATTGTGATTACACCCGCAAAAAATTAAGTTATTTCCCTCTCGCATGGTTTGAAATGCCTTCATTGGCTGTAAAAAAATACAAAGATGCTCACTTTGCTGATATTTAGTTTTATTGGATTAATGAAGGATACGATTGGTGAAGCTACCATATATATGACTACCATGGATCAACAGCAATTGTTGGCTCCGAAAGTCTTGCTGGCAAGTGACAAAGTTCCAACAAATAGTCAGGTGATTCGCCTAAATCCTTCAAAAACGTATCAGGAAATGGATGGTTTCGGCTTTACTTTAACCGGTGGAAGTGCTATGCATTTGTCAAAAATGGAGAAAAGTGCGAGAGGGAAATTATTAAAAGAATTATTTGGGACGGAAAAAGGGGAGATTGGCATTAGTTATTTAAGGCTCAGTGTAGGTGCCTCCGATTTAGATGAATATCCCTGGTCCTATCTTGATTTACCAAAGGGAAAGCAGGACTTAACCTTAAAGAATTTTTCCTTAGGTTACGATTCCTTATATCTCATCCCCATTTTGAAAGAAATTCTGGCTATTTCTCCAGCTATACAACTCATGGGCTCTCCCTGGTCACCTCCATCGTGGATGAAGGATAATCAGGACAGCAGAGGAGGGCGTTTATTACCGGAATATTATGATGTTTATGCCCGATATTTAGTTAAATATATTCAGTCCATGCGGAATCATGGAATAGATATTTCGGCATTAACCATACAAAATGAACCTTTACATCCGGGGAATAATCCAAGCCTCCTGATGTTGGCAGAGGAGCAAAAGGTATTTGTAAAAGCGCATTTGGGTCCCGTTTTTGAGAAAAACAATATCAATACTAAGATTATCATTTACGATCATAACGCGAATAGACCTGATTATCCTATTTCTATATTAGATGATCCCGAAGCAGCAAAATATATAGATGGCTCCGCTTTTCACCTCTATGAAGGGGAGATAAATGCCTTAGGTAAGGTACATGATGCCCATCCTACAAAAAACTTATATTTTACGGAGCAATGGATTGGTGGACCAGGAAATTTTGCAGGCGATTATAGCTGGCATATTAGGAATCTGGTCATTGGTGGACCAAATAATTGGGCAAAAACGGTACTGCAATGGAATCTTACCTCCAATAGCGATTATACGCCACATACGGACAGAGGAGGCTGCACCAGATGTTTAGGTGCGGTAACTATCGAGGGAGATAAGGTAACCCGAAATCCTGCCTACTATATTATAGGTCAGATTGCACCATTTGTCAGGCCGGGATTTAAACGTATTGAAAGCAATGGTATTGCTAATATTGAACAAGTTGCCTTTTCAGGTCCTTCTGGTAAGGTCGTATTGGTTATGCAAAATATTTCTTTAGAACGAAAAGTATTTTACGTAAACCATAAAGGAAGTCATTTTCCAATTGCACTGGATGCGGGTGCTGTAGCCACTTTGACCATAGAATAAAAAGGGGTTGAATCAGGATTTACAGGATAAATTCAACTTCTAGCAATAGCTGGAAATGGGTTGTGCTGCGAATGTGATTTTCAGTTGACCATTTTTCTGTAATTGGGTTTGAATCAGGATTTTCAGGATGAACGATAACGTCTCTGGTTTGGGTCAGGTGTAAATAGAAAATGGTTACTTTAATTACCTGTTTCGTCGCTGCGATGATCGCATCGACGAAAGGCCAAAGGGCTACTTGGCAAAGGGACTATTAATACCCGATGTGAAAAAATGGATGATGAAAAAGTAGCTCATAAGCTGCTGCGCGCACCAACGCAACTGATGTCCTCCACTTAAAAATCCTCGAAATCCTGTAAATCCTGATTCAAAAGAGTGTTACAGATCCGCAGGGTCAGATTACCTTTTTAATAGCGTTGAGACATTGATCCACATTTTCCTTATTTGCGCCGTAACCCATGAGGCCAATCCGCCAGATTTTGCCGCTGAGGGCACCTAATCCGGCACCCACTTCCAGTTGATGTTCGAGGAGGAGTTTTTTTCTAAGGTTTGCTTCATTTTCAATGCCAGAAGGAAGAAATACGGCATTGAGTTGAGGGAGGCGGGAAGGTTCATCGACCAGGAAGGAAAATCCAAGATCTTGTAAGCCGGCCAATAGGAGCAGGTGCATTTCCCGATGTCTGTTCCATGCATTTTCCAAACCCTCCAGGCAAAGTAAGCGAAGAGCCTCGTGCAAGGCATACAAACTATTCACAGGAGCGGTATGATGATAAGCACGCTGACCTGCTTGTAGGCCATCTTCCCAATAGGCCATTACCAGATTAAGGTCTAAAAACCAGCTTTGGACTTTCGATTTTCGGTTTTTAATTTTTTCAGCAGCGCGCGGACTAAATGCGACAGGTGATAATCCGGGAATACAAGACAGACATTTTTGGCTTCCGGAATAAATGGCATCGATAGCCCATTTTTCTGTAAACAAGGGAATGCCAGCCAGACCAGTTACACTATCCACAATGGTCAGGCAATTATATTTAGCGGCGATTTCACAAAGTAATTGGGCATTACTTGCTGCACCTGTGGAAGTTTCAGCATGAACGAAGGCTACTATTTTTGTATCTGGATTAGCTTTTAGGGTAGTTTCCAGGCTATCGGGATCGACAGGTTTTCCCCATTCCTGATCTATAATGACAGGAATACCGCCACAGCGAAGCACATTTTCCACCATTCGTCCACCAAAAACACCATTTCTGCAAACAATTACCTTTTCACCTGGTTCGACCAAATTGACAAACGCAGTCTCCATACCTGCAGAACCAGGCGCTGAGACAATAAAAGTGAGAGGATAGGAGGTTTGAAAGGCATATTGTGTCATTTGCTTCACCTCATCCATCATTTTAATAAATTGAGGATCCAAATGTCCTAAAGTAGGTTTTGCAAGAGATTGTAGTACAGAAGGATAAATGGGGGATGGTCCGGGACCCATCAATAATCTTTCAGCGGGTTCGAAGGTTGGAAAGGTGGGAGCACCCACAATGTCACTATAGCGCATCATTTTTATGTTAAATATACTCATTTTTCATAAAAACGAATCGTTGATGAAAAGTGCTTATAACATAATAATAAGGGAGCATTTATGTATTTAGCCAAAAATGGATTTTTTAACTATGGTATTTTCGGGAATAAATCCTCCCGTGCTGACAAGGGGATAAATCTGGACATTTTTCCCTATGACAGAGCCGGGAAGGATAACACAATTGGCACCAATTTCGGCATGGTCCCCGATAAGGGAACCCATTTTATTTCTACCTGAATTAAATTTTGCCTGACCCGTTCTGATGGCAATATTTTTCCCATCGAATCTAAAATTAGAAAGAATGGCCCCTGCACCAAGATGTGCTTTAAATCCTAGAATGGAATCACCTACATAATTGAAATGTGGGATTTGCACGCCATCGAACAGGAGGGCATTTTTTACTTCGGTTGAATTTCCTATGACACAATGATTTCCAATGACCACATTTTTTCTAATGAACGCACCATGTCTTACCTCTGTGCCCGAACCAATAATAGCGGGACCCTCAATAAAAGCTGTAGTTGCAATTGACACATTTTCCTCAAGCCAAACACCAGGTTTCCATTCAAAATAGGCGTTTGGAAGGGCGGAAATAAAGGCATCAAATTGATTTTCCAATAAATTTAAAACATACCATGGTTCATCCTGAAACAAATGAGGGAAAAGCGTATAATTTAAATCAAAAAGTTGATTTGTCATTGATTCCCTCATTTGCAATGATATTAATCTTCAGAGGTAATAACGAAAAGAGAATCCATTTGAGGATAATCTCTTTCAAGACGGCAATACATTTTAACCAAACGGGCTGAAATAGAAATGAGATCTTTTGTTTCCAACAAAATATTGAATACCAGAATACTGTTTCTGGCGCTATAGGTTTCATTTTTAATACCTTTAGCCTGGCGGGCAATCAGATTTTCAATTTCCTCTAACAGCTGTTTTTTTCTGGCCTTAATTTCATCGTACTGCACATAATCCCTGTTACGGGTAATTTGGGAACAATCTTTAAAAAACAGGTTTAAATCCTGGCTTATTTTTCTAATATTCTGCGCTTGATCCTCATCTAATGCACCCAACATATCTTCCACGTGTTTCCTTGCAGTTTCGGTAACAAAGACGGCTGATTGCACCAAGTCTTGCTCAATATCGTAGGCCATAAGATAAAGGCGGCTACCTTCTGACAATTCTTCCTGAATGCGTCTTATGGAGTTATAAAAAGTATATTTGAATTCCTCATTACTTTTTTCAAGCCTTTCCATGGCTTTAAGCGCTTCTCTTAATTTTTTTCTGTCCTCCGTTAATAAGCCCTCAATGGCAGCGACAAAACCTTCTGCTACGGCATCTAAGCTATCGGCTAAACTACCTGAGGTACTATTAATTATTTGTCTTGCCGGAATAATTTCCGTTTTCATGGTAGATTCTAAAATCTTGGCATTCGACTTTTCTTTTTTATTATGAAATCTTATGGTCATAGTAATGAAAAGGATAGTAAAGAGTACTAAAAATCCTACACCATACATATCAAATTTGAGCATAATAAAGGCAAAAAGGCCGGAAACGCTTAAGGCAATAAAAGCGGTCAAAAGCCATCCCAAAATAACACTTAGTACCCCACTAACTCTGAAAACGGCACTATCTCTACCCCAGGCTCTGTCACTCAAAGAGGTACCCATTGCCACCATGAAAGTTACAAAAGTTGTTGAAAGAGGTAATTTTAAAGAAGTAGCAAAGGCAATAAGGGAACTTGCGACGGAGAGATTAACGGAGGCGCGAACCAGGTCAAAAGCGGGGGGATTTTCTACGGACTGATCATTGTTTTTTACTTTGTAGGGTTGGAACCTATTTTCTACCCAATTAATGAAGCCGGAAGTGCTTGTTTTATTACTTTTTCTATTAGGTTTCCAAGTTAAGCGAACCAATCCCCGTGCGAAACGGTTCGATGAAAATCTTTCTAATCCTTCTGATTGTCTGCCCAAACTAATTTCTGTTTCAGTAACCGTTCTCGCTTTTTTAGAAAACCACAGGGTAAAAATCATTACAATGCCAGCGATAACCAGCATAAAAGTAGGCGCGGGATAAGCTTTTGATAACGAGACCATCAATAAACTATCGGCGGCAGTGCTACTTGCTTTCCAGGTTTCATAAGCTTCAAAGCCGGCAACGGAAACACCAATAAAATTCACCAAATCATTACTGGCAAAGGCCATAGCTAAGGCAAAAGTACCGGCTAATACTACTATTTTTAAAATGGGAAAGCTTGTAAATTTAGAGAGTACAAATAAAATAAAGCTCCAAAGAACGATTGTAATGGCAAACATCTCTGCCGTGTTTTGCTTCGTCCAGGCAACAAAAGAAGAAGGAATAAAAACAGCTCCTTCGAGGCCTTTAAAGAGCAAGAAGTAGGTAATTCCGCTAAGAGAAAGAGCACCCCAGATTACGCCCTGATATTGGGTTTGGGTAGCTGGGTTGAAAGTGAAAAATAATCTGACTAAATACATGACTACTAAACCGACTAAAAAGGCAACACCTACAGAAACAAAGATGCCGGAAATGATGGTTAAAGCACTGCTCGAGTTGATATAATTAAATATTTCCTGCGCATTTTCACCATTCGTTGACAATTTTATAACTGCTGCAATAATGGCTGCACCTAATAATTCAAATACTATACTTACGGTCGTAGAAGTAGGTAGTCCTAAGGTGTTAAATATGTCAAGTAGGATGATATCAGCAAACATTACCGCGAGAAAAATGATCATAACCTCATGGAAGTTGAACATTTGGGGATTAAAAATACCCTTTCTGGCTACTTCCATCATACCGCCTGCAAACATAGCACCTATTAAAATACCGAAACTCGCAATAATCATTATGTTTCTGCGCGAGGCAACTTGAGATCCAATAGCGGAGTTCAAAAAGTTAACAGCATCATTACTTACCCCTACCACCAAGTCAGCGAAAGCAAGGACTAATAATAAAATTACCAATATTATATAGACATCCATAAGAGACAATTGTAAGCTTCACCTTTAAATTACCCGAAATCTAAGGTTTATTTGTAAACTAAGTGTTAAGAATTATCAAATTCTCTAAATAAAGGTATTATTTTTACCTCAATTGTAGAAATAATGAGATATCAACCTATTGAAATTTTTTCTTTTAATGATCATTTACTGGCTATTGAAAGTACCCGCAATGGAGGCTCTTCAGACGGGGCTTATGCTAGTTTGAATTTGGGCGCTTTCACCAACGACCTTAAAGAAGCCGTTCAACGGAATAAGGAACTCTTATATACTGATTTGGGAATCAATGGGGATCAAATAGCCAGTTCGTTTCAATGCCATGGAAATGAGGTGTTAAATGTAGTAGAACCCGGGTATTATGAAGGATTTGATGCGCTGATTACGAATAAAAAAAATATTTTTCTACAAATATTAGTAGCTGATTGTACGCCGATGCTCCTTTTTGATCCTATCCACGAAGTAATAGCTGCTATTCATGCAGGTTGGAGGGGTACTGCCAATGCCATTGTCCAAAAAACACTGGACAAAATGAACCTGCATTTTCAAACGAATCCCTCTGATTGTTTCGCCTACGTCGGAACCTGTATTAGCCAAGCGTTTTTTGAGGTAGATGAAGATGTTGCTGTATATTTTGACCAGGAATTTTATGTTTTCGATAAAGAGAAAAACAAATATTTTATTGACTTAAAGGCTTGTAACACTCGGGCTTTGTCCGATGCTGGATTAATAAAAAATCATATCGCTATTTCCCCTTTTTGTACGGTGAAGAATAATAATTTGTTTTTTTCTCACAGGTACGAAAAAGGAACGACTGGGAGATTTGGGGTTATCATAGGGATGAGAAAATAAAAAAGAGGCTGTTTATAAAGCCTGGATGCATTAAAAATATTTGTACGAAGATGTTGGGGATATGTCATTTTGTGATATAAAGGTCGTTGGTTGTAAGTTCTCCGTAATCCTCAAAATCCTGTAAATCCTGATTCAGCATCGAGTGTTAGGGGTAAATATTAAATCAAAACCTATCGGGGAGAAGACGCGAAGCATCGCGTCTCTACGATAATTTTGTAAATAATCTAATATCCATAAGGCAATTAGCATAATGTATAAAGTAAAATAAAAAGGGAACTGTATAAAAAACCAGGATACATTAAAAATATTAATACGAAAATGTTGGGGATATGTCATTTTGTGATATAAAGGTCGTTGGTTGTAAGTTCTCTGTAATCCTCAAAATCCTGTAAATTCTGATTCAGCATCGAGTGTTAGGGGTAAATATTAAATCAAAACCTATCGGGGAGAAGACGCGAAGCATCGCGTCTCTACGATTCCGTGAAATCCTGTAAATCCTTAAATCCGTGATTCAGGATGACACGATATAGTAACCGTGTACGAATAAACAGTACACTTTTCATGCAACCCCTGTGGGGTCACAAAATAAAAAAGCCGAACCCTTCGGAAAAGGTTCGGCTTTTTTATTTCTTAAGCAAATGGCTTACAATGGATTTTGAACTGAAAGTTTATTAGCATCCAATTCACTACGAGGAATTAAGAATTCCCAACGCACATCACCGGCAGGTACATCAAAAATAAGTGCAACTGCAGCATTGTGTCCAATACCGTTTCTATTTAATGGTAGATTAAGACGTTTCAAGTCAAGGAAGCGATGTCCTTCTCCCCATAATTCAATACGGCGGTGGAACATGATTTCCTCAATTAATGCATCGCCTGTTTTGGTAGAGGTAACATAAGCAGGATCTCTCTTTTTAACCAGGTCAAACAAGGCTTTTGTAGCCCCTGTATTGTCACCACCACGAGCTTTAGCTTCCGCTTCGATAAGGAACATTTCCGCTACACGCATGTATGGAACGTCACCCATGGTACTTGTACTTGGAACACCAGGTAGTCTGAATTTTTGCACCATGTAAGGAGCTCTTACTCCTCCGGGCGCCGTAAGAGAATTAGCAGCTGTAGGCGCTTTTACCCACATTTTAGAGCGAACATCTGTCGTCGGAATCCTGTCATAAATCAATTTATTAATCGTTTTTGGCGTTTGACGATTTACACTGGAGTTGAAATTACTTGAAATATAAGAGTGAAATGCACCAAAATACGTGGATTGATCTTCGAGATGGTCAAATCCCCACATCCATTCAGGATTATTAATTTCAGCAAAACCATCCTGATATTGTGCGATAGACATTAATGCACCACCACCTACTCTGGCTTCAGTGGCAAATGCCGCAGCAGCTGACCAGTTCTGCTGAACTAACGCTACTCTGGCCTGAATACCTCTTACCACATTTTTATTAAAATGAGATTTCGCGGCACGGGCAGAAGTAAGTAATTTTCCAGCTTCATCAAGATCTTTATTGATTTGCGCATAGCAATCTTCAACACTGGAACGGGCAATACCCTCTTTGGTTGGTTCTAAAACTAAGGAAACACCAAGGGTGCTATTTGGCTTTTTAGAAGCATCATACCTTTTTCCGTAATATTGAACCAAATTAAAATAAGAGAACGCACGTATAGCCAGAGCTTCTCCTTTGATTTGATTTTTTTCTGCAGGAGTGCCAACAGCGTTGTCTATATTTGCAATTGCTACATTCGCATTGCCAATAAGGCGATAGTACATTTCGTAAGGCATGATAGAAAGATTTCCTACATCACTTCTATGTGTTAACCATCTATGTTCATTAAAATGCCAGCCATTGGAAGCATTGGAAAAAACAAGATCTTCAGCAAGAATATCATTAATCAGCATTAAGGATGGGTATCCAAAATAACCTTGAGATCCTCGATATCTGACAATAAATCCACGATAAATACCATTAATGGCAGCCTTAGCATTTTTAGTTGTTGCGTAGGCTGAACCTGCGTCAACACTACCTGTTGGCGTGGTATTGAGATAATCTTTCTCGCAACCATTGGATGTAATACTGAGATAAATCAGCGTTACAAATAATAATTTATATTTAAACATCTTTTTATTTTTAGAAGGTTAAGTTTAATCCACCTACGAAATTACGATAGAAAGAATAGGTATTTCCAGTCACACCACTGAAATCACCTAACCCGTCCATACCTTTGCGCTTGTTCCAAAGAGCAAGATTTTCAGCATTCATAAAAATCTGCATGCCTTGAATTTTTGCTTTTTTAAGAAAGCTGGAAGGGAAACTATAGCTTAAGGAAACGTTTCTTAAGTTCAGGGAAGTTCCGTCAATTAACCAGTGATCAGAACTACCTGTAAAGTCAACCGCACGTCCTAAGTCTGATCTTGGCACATCGGTGATATCACCCGCTTTTTGCCAACGGTTCAAGATATCCACGTGTTTTGAGGCACCATAACCAGCTGAAGACATTAAACTTTGATAGTTTGCATCATAGATAAAACCACCAATCTGGTAAATAAATAATACAGAAAAGGAAAATCCTTTGTAGTCAATAGTATTAGTTATACCGCCCGTGAAATCAGGAATAGCCGAACCATTATATCTGAAGCGTGCGTTATTTAAACTGGTTGTCAAAGTATCGCCCTTTTCATTAATCCTGGAGTTTGATGCTACAAAGTTATTTGCGCGATATTCTGCATTTCCTGTGGCAGGGTCAACACCATACCATTCTCTTAACCAATAATCGAACAATGAGCTTCCAACTTTTAATTTTTTAGTACCTGAAATTATTTCGGGATTACTCTCCGGCATTCTGGTGATTTCATTTTTGTAAGTAGTAGAATTGATGCTTAGTGTCCAGCTGAAATCTTTCGTTCTCACAGGAACTAAGTCTATTTGTAGCTCTATACCTCGGTTAAACATGGCACCAATGTTTCTTGTTTGTGAGGCAACTCCTGTAGATAGTGGTAATGGAACAGCGAATAAAAGGTCATCAGATTCACGATTGAAAACCTCAATTACCCCTGAAATTCTATTTTTCAAAATACCAAATTCTAAGGCTGCATCAAACTGGTTATTTGACTCCCAGCTCAACGCTGTATTTCCAAGACTTCCCTGAATTATACCCGCTTCGTTCGCATTATTCCAACCTAGGCTATACAAGGGTTGCCATGCATAGAAACCAATGCCTGCGTTATTACCTGTTTGTCCATAAGAAGCTCTCAATTTAAGATTGTTGATGAACTTAATATCTTTCATAAAGTTTTCGCTGTGTAATTGCCATGCAGCACTTGCACCAAAGAAATTACCCCAACGAACGTCTTGATAAAAACGGCTGCTACCATCTCTTCTTGCTGATAAGGTAAGGAAGTATTTGTTGTCGTAATCATAATTCAAACGGGAGAAATAACCCTCCTGACGATTAAAATCGGCGCCAGAATTTAGATTTGTCGTAGTAGTAAAATTCACTAACTCAATATTTCCGTCCAAAATCTGTTGTGAACGAGAACCAGTAAGATAATTGTCGCGATAATCATAATTTTCATGACCCAAAAGGAAATCGATATTATGAGCACCTATTTGTTTCTTGTAAGTTAATTGCTGATTGATATTCAGCGTTAATTGATTGGTGAATTCAGCCGTTGCTCTACCTGCAGGAGCACCATCACCAATGATAGGGTTTCCGTAGGTATTATTATTGACGTTGGTATAATCGGCACCAACATTTACTTTAAATTTGAAATTTTTCAAAAAAGATACTTCTGCGTAGGTACGACCACTAAATAAATTTCTGCGGAAGAAATTTTCATTTAGTTCTGTTTCTGCAACAGCGTGTCTTCCACCATATCGAGGGCGGTTAGGGAGTCCAAGCGCATTCATATTTCCAAAATCATACTGACGTTCGCCATTTCCGTCCAATAAATATTGACCAGGATTTTTAGGATCATAAGCATACACTGGATAAATAGGCCCCATTCCTCTTGAGAAGAAAAATGGATTAACAAAAGATGAATTTCCGCCGGCGTCAGCCTGATTGGAGAAAGTATTGGTATAGGCCATATTTAAGCCGGTTGACAACCAGGACTTAACCTTATTATTATACTGTAATCGAGCATTATAACGCTTGTAATCGGAACGAATTAAGAAACCTTTAT
>Ga0129324_10002016_pt1 | contig 12787 bp, 11 predicted proteins | sample CPBDNA_7_FD_96879 | JGI IMG/M metagenome (GOLD analysis project Ga0129324, IMG submission 96879) | Freshwater to marine salinity gradient microbial communities from Chesapeake Bay, USA - CPBay_Spr_15_0.2_DNA | ecosystem: Environmental > Aquatic > Marine > Coastal | place: USA: Chesapeake Bay... | reverse complement strand
TTCAGCAAACCTAGAAACGATTGACCCCGAAGCGGCAGATTTACCCATCGTGGCAAAACGTATCGATAATGCTAACTTACAGCGAGTGATGTCTAACAGCTTTGGTTTCGGTGGTACCAATGCAACATTGGTCCTTCAGAAATATCATAGCTAACCAACCTGATGGAACCGATGTAAAACTAAAAAGGAGAGCTCTAGCTCTCCTTTTTTTATTTAAACATTTGTAACCACTGACTCTGAAAAAAGGCCGCCAATGAATAGCTAACAAGGACTGTCAAAACACGCTATCCTCAACAGCTAGAAACCGTAAATTACACTGGGGAATACGATGAAACTTTATGACTATCCTGGCGTACCGAATCCACGTCGCCTGAATATTTTTATGGCTGAGAAAGGGATCAATATCCCACGTATCCAGATTGATCTGTTAAAGGGTGAGCAATTAGAACCTGCATTCCAAAATAAAAGCCCTAACTGTGATGTCCCGACACTGGAGCTAGATGACGGCACCTGCATTTCACAACTCAACGCTGTTTGCCGGTATCTTGAGGCGATCCACCCCGAACCCCGGCTGTACGGAACAACCCCTGAAGAAATTGGCACCATTGAAATGTGGAATCATATTTGCTTTACCAACGGCTTCCAGGCTGCCGCAGACCTGTTCCGCAATGGACCTGACTGGTTTGAAGGCCGCGCATTAATTGGCCCACACAATTACGATAAAATTCCCGAACTGGTTGACCGTGGTCGCCAGCGGGTCATGAATTTTTATAGTGATATAGACCGTCACCTGGCCAGTCGTGACTATTTTGTTGGAAATCAGTTTTCTGTGGCAGATATCACTGCATTGGTCACTGTCGATTTTGCCCAATGGGCCAAGGTTAAAATTCCCGACACTCATAAAAATTTACTGCGCTGGCATGCTCTAGTATCAGAGCGACCTAGCGTAAAGGCAAATAGCTAGACATCAATCTTTCATACATGACGTGTTAAATGGCGGACATCTAGCACTGGCCCAGCCACTATTAACTGCTAGAAAAATGATCGTTTGGCACTGGCCACTTCTCCCATGACAGACTTGATGTTCCAAGGTAAACTTGCGGCTTCGTTAGATAAACTTCAAATTGGGGCACGGTATGGCTCGGGGTATTAATAAGGTTATTTTGGTCGGCAACCTGGGGAAAGATCCAGAAGCTAAATTCATGCCCAATGGTAATGCAGTGACTAACATCACTGTGGCTACCAGTGAGAGCTGGAAAGATAAACAAACCGGGCAGCAGCAGGAACGTACCGAATGGCACCGAGTTGTTTTCTTCAACCGACTGGCTGAAATAGCCAGTGAATATCTGAAGAAAGGCTCCAAAGTGTATGTGGAAGGCTCACTACGCACTCGTAAGTGGCAGGGTCAGGATGGGCAGGATCGCTACACCACCGAGATCGTGGCCAGTGAAATGCAAATGCTGGATAGCCGTGGCGGCTCAGCAGAGTATGACAACCAAGCACCCTCTCAACAGAACGCACCTCAATCTAAAGCTAACCAACAGCCATCGGGCTCAACAGCATCGGCACCTGACACGGGTTTCGATAGTTTTGATGATGATATTCCGTTTTAAGGAATACCATAGAGTTTAATGTATAAAATATCTCTGAAAGCCCCACTAGTTGGGGCTTTATTGTTTTGTAATTAAAAAATTAATTGCCACTATCAACGTGTGTAAAACTTAGAAGGTGTGTAAAACTTAGATAGTCCGCCCCAAAACCTTCTGCATAGTCTCCAGGCAGAATTCATCGTTATCCACCTTGAAGTAGGCCAGCTGCTGCTCGGAAATCACCACCACATCACAGATCCCTGGAACTTGGCCTATAAAATCATCAGCCACAATAACGTCACTCGGTAGAAGCTGTACAACCAAGCTTTTTAAATGACGAGGTTTTTTCATCGTTACCGCAGCGATAACCCAAACTATGATCAGCAAGAAGGACATCCAAAAAACCTGAGTATAACCATAATGGTGGGCCACATAGCCCCCCATGACACCGCCCAGAAAGGCGCCAAGAAACTGACTGGTGGAGTAAACACCCATCGCCGTTCCCTTACCACCTGCTGGCGCAATTTTGCTAACCAGTGATGGCAGTGTTGCCTCTAGAAGATTGAAGGCCATAAAAAAGATAAACAATCCAAATACAAACCAGATACGGCTTTCTGAGTTACTTCCGAGTAAAGCCTCCCCTAAAGCAAGTAGTACTACAGCACCTATAAAGACAGGCTTAATTTTTCGTTTGGCTTCAGCAAAAATAATAAAAGGAAGCATGCAAAGAAATGACAGTCCCATAGCACCGAGGTAGATCATCCAATGCTGCTCACGACCATAAGCTAAGGTCTGCTCTAGAATCACCGGTACAGCCACCCAACTTGCCATCTGAGCAAAGTGCAATATTCCGATGCCTAAGTTGAGGCGTAGCAACTCACCATCTCGCAATAGCTTCCCGAACATGGCAGGTACGGCCTGAGATTCAGCGTTACATATAGATGCTTCCGGTGTAGGGATGACCAACAACAAGACCATAATACCGACTACCGCCAAACATGCCGTCATCCAAAACAGCCCGGATAGCCCCCACCAATTGGCCAACACTGGACCAAACACCATCGATATCCCAAAGGACACACCAATGCTGCCACCCACTACCGCCATCGCCTTGGTACGATTTTGCTCAGTAGTAAGGTCAGACAACAAAGCCATTATCGTGCTAGCTACCGCACCAGCACCCTGCAAAGCGCGCCCAGCAACCAACCCCCACATGGAGTCCGACATAGCAGCCACCACACTGCCAGCAAGAAACAGCAGCATGCCACCAACAATGACAGGCTTTCGTCCAATTCTGTCAGATAGAAAGCCGAAAGGAATCTGAAGCAACCCCTGAGTCAAGCCATAGATACCTAGTGCTAAACCAACTAAAAGGGCCGTACTACCAGAATAATTCTCGGCATAAAGCGCCAAGACTGGCAACAGCATGAACAATCCCAACATGCGAAATGCATACAGGGAAGCCAGACCGATTAAGCTTTTTCGTTCTAGGGGATTCATGCTAGAGAAGTCATGGAAGTTACGGCGTCAAATCAAAGAGGGGCATTATAAATGCCCTATGCTCGGAAAAGTAGCATCAGGGCAAAGATGTAACCCATATGCTCTAACTGAGCTTGGGGCAGCGCCATATTTGAGGAACCTAACTAGAAACCGACCTAGAAATCCAAGTTACCAATGAGAGCACATCTTTCAACTTGCATTAATGGTATGTTAACTAATTACTCGCTAAAATGGCCTAACCACACATTATGTGTGGTTTAACAGTTGAAGGCATTGCAGGAAGCCATCAATACCAGAAGGGAGACAACATGTTAAAAGCCCTATTCGAGTCAAAAAGATCGACAAAACGAGCTATTTCCCTCGTTTATGATGCTCTCGCCATCACCTTGGCCCTCTACACTGCAATCTGCCTGCGACTGGGCACACTATTTTTTGACATCTCTAGCAAAGAGCTGATCTGCCTAAGTATCACTATTGCCGTTTCTTTACTCGCCTTTATTAAGCTTGGGCTCTACCGCGCGATCCTCCGCTATATGTCAATTCCGGCCGTTACCTCCATTATGATCGGTATCGGCATATCCGGTGCTGCGCTGGCAGCCACTAGCTTCTTAACTCAATCACCCATGCCTCGATCAGTGCCCTTTATTTACATGTTTACCGCTCTATTTCTGGTTGGATGCCCACGCATTTTGATACGTAATATCTTGATGCAGGTCTATAAACAGCACTATGGAACAAAAGAACCGGTGATTATTTACGGTGCCGGATATTCAGGGCACCAGTTAGCTTTATCACTGCAAAGTACGTCCTACAAACCCATTTTATTTATAGATGATAACCCCAAGCTCAAAGGGAGTTTTATCGCAGGTTTGCCCGTACATCGACCAAAAAACTTAACACAACTGGTTGAAAAATATTCAGTCCGCAAAGTATTCTTAGCATTAGGCGGAGCCTCTCGGTCAGAACGCGCGAAAGTAATCAAAAAACTTGAGCCACTGGCCATTACAGTTCAGACAATCCCAGACCTAACGGATATCCTTACGGGCAAAGCACGAATAGAAGATATCCAGGATGTAGAGATTGACGATCTACTCGGCCGTGACCCCGTTGTGTCCGACCCAAAACTCCTGCATGCCTGTATAACCGATAAGGTGGTCATGGTCACCGGTGCCGGTGGCTCTATTGGCAGCGAGCTTTGCCGTCAAATCCTCAGACAAAAACCATCACACCTTATTCTGTTCGAACTCAATGAGTACGGCCTTTATAAAATAGAGCAGGAACTACAAAGTACTCTGAAAGCATTTCAGGGCAGCACCAAGCTAGTATCACTCATTGGCTCAGTTCAGAACCAAAACCGGCTTGAGTCCATCATGAATACGTTTGGCGTCCAAACTGTCTATCACGCCGCCGCCTACAAACATGTTCCTTTGGTAGAACACAATATCGTTGAAGGGGTGCGTAACAATGTATTCGGCACCCTGTACTGTGCCGAAGCGGCCATTAAGGCAGGGGTGGAATCCTTCGTACTTATCTCAACCGATAAGGCTGTGCGCCCTACCAATATTATGGGTGCTTCTAAGCGGGTAGCTGAACTGGTACTGCAAGGCTTGGCACAGCGACAGGATAAAACACATTTTACCATGGTGCGTTTCGGCAATGTACTTGGGTCTTCAGGCTCAGTCGTGCCGCTGTTCCGTGAGCAAATCCAACAGGGTGGCCCCATAACGGTGACCCACCCCGATATTATTCGCTATTTTATGACCATTCCCGAAGCGGCAGAACTGGTCATCCAAGCCGGTTCGATGGGTCACGGGGGTGATGTCTTTGTGCTGGATATGGGTGAACCCGTTAAAATTGTAGACCTGGCCAAGCGTATGATTCACCTCTCCGGCCTCGAGGTCAAAGATGCAGACCATCCGGAGGGAGACATTGATATCCAGTTCACTGGTTTGCGTCCAGGAGAGAAGCTGTACGAAGAATTATTAATAGGTGACAACGTTAGCGGCACAGACCATTCTCGTATTATGTGCGCAGAAGAAAAAGCACTTAGTTGGAAGGAAACTCTAGCGTTTTTAAATGAACTAGATAGCGCCTGTAACGACTTTCACTGTGATTCAGTACAAAAGCTGTTCATGCGGGCACCTACTGACTACGCACCTACGTATAAAGAACTACATGATAGTGTATGGTTATCTAAGTCTAGGCCGCATACTAAGCGAGAAGGAAAAATAATCAAACTGGGTAGTATTTAGTATTATTCATAAATTGGTTCACTTCGAGCTACCAATAAATAGAACACCTTTTCACCATCACACAACCAGATGATTCCACTTAAAATGCAACGCTTACTACTCAGAGTTATCGATATACTTCTTTCGCTCATCGGTATTATTTGTGGCCTACCAATAATGCTCACCATTTATGTCGTTGGCTTTTTTGACACTGGTTCACCCTTATTCTTCCAAAAACGAGTGGGCAGAAACCAAAGGTTATTTACTCTAGTAAAATTTAGAACCATGTCCATCAATACTAGTTCGGTCGGCACTCACCTAGTAGACACCGCAAGCATTACCAAGCTCGGAAGCTTCTTACGAAGAACCAAACTTGATGAACTACCACAGTTGCTTAACGTACTACTCGGACACATGAGCCTAGTTGGCCCAAGGCCTTGCCTACCCAACCAGACTGAACTCATCGAGGAAAGAGACAAGAGAGGTGTATTTAAGGTCAGCCCTGGTGTTACTGGTCTAGCCCAGGTTAACGGCGTGGATATGTCGACACCTAGAAAGCTTGCCAGATATGATGCGTTAATGGTCAATCGCTTAACCCTAAAGCTATACGTCACCTTAATACTAGCCACTATGCTGGGAAAAGGTAGTGGTGACAGGGTGCAGAAAGATATTAATCGAACTCAACATCATTAGTTACAGATTTTTTTAAACCTTCCTCCAGTGAAAACGGTGGCCTCCAGCCCATTTTTTCCTTAGTATCCGAAATATCTATTTCTAGATCTACAAACATTTTTTTGAGAAGTAATCCCAAAACCGGGAGTCCAAAAAGCAATCTTACAATAATTGGCATAACACCTATAACCAATAATCTTTCGCCCTTTTCCTCAGCTAGGAAACGCATAAAATCAATAGTTGACACAGTTTTATCATCAGAAACTAGAAACACTTCTCCTATAGAGCTTTGGTTCTTTATACATTCAAGGAGAAAATCACACAAATTATCCACGCCAACAAAATCTCTTTTATTCTTTAGGTTCCCAAATGGAAAAACCAAGGGCAAGGTAACTAATTGTTGTAATCTTTCATAATTCCCTTTCGCTCCACGACCATAAACCAAGGGAGGCCTCACTATGCAAAGCCCAGTAGAGCTTTTATCAGCAGCCGTTGTAAGCTGCTGTTCAGCATTCGCCTTGCTTAAAGAATAATCATTAGTCGGTGCAAGAGGGCTATTAGTATTAAATGGTTCATTGCAGGTATGATCACCTAGCACAGCAATGGAGCTAACCTGTATAAATAAACGTACCCGCTGTTTTGAAGCCAACTCAAATAGCTCTACAGCATAATTACAGTTTACTTCTTCATATTCACTAAAAGGGTCATCAGATTTTTCCCGGAGAACATGCCCCCGGCCAACAAGGTTGATCAACGTGTCCACGCCTTCCAAATCACCTATTGTTGGTTTTCTTGGTAACAAAACTAAAGAATAATTCCTTGTATCAAGATATTTTTTTAAGTGTTTCCCAATAAAACCTGATGCACCTGCAATCGCAATCTTATCCATCTAGATTAGCTACTCCTAGTGACATCACAATAAAGGCTATAGGTACGCTGATTAAATTATATCCGTGTCCTATGCTTACGATACTTCCTCGTAATATTCAGGCTTGTATTCAGAAGCACGTCCTTCTCGAGATTTAATTATCTCTTCAGCCATCCTAAAGTCCTCTTCATAGCTAATTTTTATTGCCTTAATGGGGTCTACAGGCCACAAGCCTACTTTTCCACTAAATGCGGCATAACCATTCTTTTCATATGATTTGATAAAGGTTTCTTTTCTCCAAATACATATATTCCAAGTACAGATATCCACAGGAGCAATATCTTGAGTCGCAGGAAGCAATGAGTCCGTACAAAAATTTAGCGGGTTATCCTGAAAGAAAGCATGTAGCCTTTCTTGCTTAGTACTGATTAAAGAATCCAGCTTCATCTCTTCAAAATAAGCAATAGCGCTATCAATATCAGACCCTTCTATCAGTGGAGAAACTGGATTAACCATAATGATAGCTTCACAATCCATATTCATTAGAAAATCATAGTTAAACTCATCTTGTTTACTAGTGTCTGATGCGAGATGCTCCAATCTCTTGTAATAGCCCACCTCATTAGCAATAGCAATCTTTCCAATCAAGTCACTATCTGTATTAACAAACACCTTTTCGACTTTTGAGGAATTTTTACATGCATCAATAGCATATTGAATCATCGGTTTGCCATCTAGCATGCGTATACTTTTTCTTTTAACTCTATTGCTACCAATACGGGCTGGAATTTCAGCAATATATTTATGCTTAGGGCTAATCATATTTACCACTCACCTTAAATAAATTAGCTTTTCAGTCTATCGCTAAGCATTAATATCCGCTTTTGGTCTTCAATCTTTATTCTGTGGTAATACCTTTCCTTGCTTTCTAACCAAAGCAGCTCAAACTCGACACCAATTAATATACCTTCCTTCATCTGGTATATAACTTAAGTTCTCGATTAGGAAATCAGCGTATTTGAAATAACCTAAAAGAGCCACGTTACTTATAATGCCAAAAGTGAGCATTAACTTCCTGGGCGGCCTCTTTTTACTATGATCTTTTTTAGATAATGAACTACCTACAACATAATTAAAGAGCATTGAAATTAGAATTAATGGTAAATAGGCAACGTTCCACCAACTGTAAAAGAATAGACTTGTAACTACCAGCCAGGCTTTTGAAGCGGTTGTAAGTCTCTTCTTGTTTAAGTAAAAATAACCAAAAAAGGCTATTGGTAGAAAAAGAAATATAAACTCATACGTACTAAAAAGCATAATTCTACCATTCACCTTCCATAAATATTCCTAAAGAATTCCACCCTTCACTTATAAAAGATAATACGCCAATTTTTCTGCTTTATCTAAATTTTCAATGGTCACATTTGTCTTTTCTTCTAAAACATTCAACCATGAGGGTAGGAATTTATCGCCTAGCGTGCCCTGTAAGAGACGAGACTTGCATCGTATCCATGTCGTTAATCCATCAACTATTTTTGCAGCTCAGAAGAGGTGAAATTGTAACACTGCAAGCCACAATCGTCATCGCTGCGCTTAAGTTTTATCGACCTAGTCACCGCTACCTGACCTGTCACACGAATAGACAAGGGCCTTGCTTTATCCCACCCACTTGACCATCATTTCGGGTTTGCTTTCTGGATCTCCCTTTTCTATGAAAAACATCTCGATACGGGGCGCGAAAACCCACAATCTGAAGTCTGTGGACCTCGACCTCCCCCGCGACAAGCTCATTGTCGTGACTGGCCTATCGGGTTCTGGGAAATCCTCCCTTGCCTTTGACACGCTCTACGCCGAGGGGCAACGACGCTATGTGGAGTCGCTTTCTGCCTATGCCCGCCAGTTTCTATCGATGATGGAAAAACCGGATGTGGAGCATATCGAAGGGTTGTCCCCCGCTATCTCCATTGAGCAGAAGTCCACATCCCATAACCCGCGCTCTACTGTGGGCACCATCACTGAAATTCACGATTACCTGCGGCTACTCTATGCCCGGGTTGGCGAACCCCGTTGCCCCGATCACGATGCACCATTGAAGGCTCAGACCATTGGCCAAATGGTAGACCAAGTGCTGGGCATGCCAGAAGACGCCAGATTAATGCTTCTCGCTCCGGTGATTCGTGGTCGTAAAGGGGAGCATGCTCATATTTTTCAGAGCCTTAGAGCGCAAGGGTTTATCCGGGTGCGAGTCGATGGTCTGGTGGTGGATCTCGACGATGTCCCTGAGTTAGAGAAGAACAAGAAGCATGATATTGAGGTGGTGGTTGATCGCTTTAAAGTTAAAGCTGATCTACAACTAAGACTGTCTGAATCGTTCGAAACAGCACTCAACCTCTCCGAAGGGCTGGTCGTGGTTACCCCGATGGACGGAGGGTCACCGGACACGATCTTCTCAGCCCGCTTTGCCTGCCCTATTTGCAATTACAGTATTGATGAACTTGAACCCCGGATGTTTTCCTTTAACAATCCGGCTGGAGCATGCTCTGGTTGTGACGGTCTGGGTGTTAAACAATTCTTTGATATCGACCGAGTTGTCCGGTACCCGGAGTGCTCTATTTCCGAAGGGGCTATTCGAAGCTGGGATCGAAAAAACCTATTTTACTTCAACATGTTGACATCCCTTGCTGGGCATTACGGCTTTAATATAGACGCTCCCTTCCAGGATCTTACCCAGCAACACCAACAAGTCATCCTATTTGGCAGTGGTAAAGACGTTATTGACTTTAACTATGTGAATGACAGGGGCACCGTGTTCAAACGCTCTCATCAGTTCGAGGGCATCATTCCCAACATGGAGCGGCGCTACCGCGAGACTGAATCCCAAACGGTTCGGGAAGATCTCACCAAATACATGAACACTCAACACTGCCCGGAGTGCAACGGTGCCCGGCTACGAAAGTCTGCACGGCACGTGTTTATCGATGAGAAAACGCTCCCCGAAATCGGCAGTATTCCCGTGGGAGAACTGACGGAGTACTACGACAACCTGCACTTGGATGGCAGCCGTGGGGAAATCGCTGAAAAAGTCCTTAAGGAAATCAGAGATCGCCTCCGCTTTCTGGTGGATGTGGGTCTAAATTATCTAAACCTAAGCCGTAGCGCTGAAACCCTCTCGGGCGGCGAAGCACAACGCATTCGCCTTGCCAGCCAAATTGGCGCCGGACTGGTTGGGGTAATGTATATCCTCGATGAACCGTCGATTGGCTTGCACCAACGAGATAATGCACGGTTACTTGCCACTCTTACCCGCCTTCGCGACTTGGGCAACACCGTTATTATCGTCGAGCATGACGAGGAGGCCATTCGAGAGGCCGACTATATTGTGGATATTGGCCCCGGTGCGGGTGTTCACGGTGGAGAGATTGTCGCTCAAGGCTCCTATGAGGACATTATTAACGCACCTCGCTCGCTCACCGGGGATTACCTTTCAGGGCGAAAGGCTATTGCCATCCCAGAAAAACGAACAAAAGCCACCGGCAGACAGCTGAAACTCAGTGGCGCCAACGGCAATAATCTACAACAGGTTGATTTGGAACTCCCTATAGGGTTACTCACCTGTGTTACCGGCGTGTCTGGCTCAGGAAAATCGACACTGATCAATGAGACCCTCTACCCTATTGCCGCAACCGAATTAAACAAAGCAACGACACTTAAACCTGCCGCTTATCAATCTATCGACGGCATGGAACTGCTCGATAAGTGTGTGGATATTGATCAGAGCCCCATTGGCCGCACCCCGAGATCCAACCCCGCTACGTATACCGGTATCTTTACCCCTATTCGGGAGATGTTTGCTGGTACGCAGGAATCACGCTCTCGTGGATACAAACCGGGGCGTTTTAGTTTTAACGTCAAGGGCGGGCGATGCGAAGCTTGCCAAGGCGATGGTGTCACCAAGGTAGAAATGCACTTTCTGCCCGATATCTATGTGCCCTGCGATGTCTGCAAGAGCAAACGCTATAACCGAGAAACCCTAGAGATTCGCTATAAGGGTAAAAACATTCATGAAGTTCTGGCAATGACCGTAGAAGATGCCCGTGAATTTTTTGATGCGGTCCCTGCTATCTCAAGAAAACTGCAAACTCTGATGGATGTAGGACTTTCTTACATTAAGCTGGGGCAATCAGCGACCACACTTTCTGGTGGCGAAGCACAACGGGTCAAACTCTCGAAAGAGCTATCCAAACGTGACACAGGAAATACCCTCTATATTCTCGACGAACCCACTACGGGTTTGCACTTTCACGATATTCAGCAATTACTGATCGTGTTGCACCGCCTGCGTGATCACGGCAATACCGTGGTGGTCATTGAGCACAACCTCGATGTCATCAAAACGGCCGACTGGGTAGTGGATCTCGGTCCAGAGGGAGGCTCAGGTGGTGGGCAGATCATTGCCACCGGCACCCCGGAAGAGATTGCCGAGGTTAAACACTCCCATACCGGACATTTTTTAAAAAAACTGCTGGGGTGAAGCCCAAGTACATCTATACAGAAAGCACGCCTATACCGGGAGGGAAAGGATTCACTCCCCCAAATGCATACCGGCCAGCGCTATCTAGCTCCTTGTCAGACAACCACACCCACCCCTACGAAATGATAAAACGACGCATCTCAACAGCCGCCATAAAACCACCCTCTCTCCACTGATCACATTCTGTAAAAACATGCCCTGTTGTCATTTAAATAAATTCTGATAATATACTGTATATAATTACATACTGGAGAAATAACCATGTCTTTTTCAAAAATCCTTTACCGTCTACGTTCACGTGTTCGTTTCGCCCGATACAACACCCGCTACAACAATAAAAGTATGAACCCGTTACAAGATGCCCCACACCCCGTCACTCTTGGACCGGAGAACATCAGTCGGTTTTTTGCCTTTGTTGCCAATTCAGAGCGCCCAAGAATTCAATGAAAAAAATAGTTAGCCCAACGCTATCCGATATACATTACGGGAAAGGGATTTCAGTACTGTCACCGGCATCACCAGCCATCTTATGTCCTCTACAGTGTCACCCATTTTAAATACCACCAGCATTCAACTCCCCGCCTAATCAGAGCAAATTACTAACCTGTTTTAATACCATTCGCCGCCATATTCTTCTCTCCAACAATATCTGTCTCCCACATCTACTGTTAACATATGAAAGACATTGGAAATCACCCATGAATTTGTATTTAGTTGGCGGCGCTGTGCGCGACAAATTACTCGGCTACCCGTTCACTGAAAAGGACTGGGTAGTGGTCGGTGCCACACCGGAAGAGATGATAGAACAAGGGTTTAGACAAGTGGGGAGCGATTTTCCCGTCTTTCTGCACCCCAAAACAAAAGAAGAACACGCCCTCGCCCGCACAGAACGGAAATCTGGCCCCGGCTACAAAGGATTTCAGTGTTTCTCTGACACCAGCGTCACACTGGAAGAAGACCTATCCCGCCGCGATCTCACCATCAATGCCATCGCGGAGGATAACGAAGGCAACCTCATCGATCCCTACGGGGGCCAACGGGATATTGCCAATAAAATACTCCGCCATGTATCTGATGCCTTTGTGGAAGACCCCTTGCGTGTACTCCGCGTAGCGCGATTTGCCGCCCGCTATCAGCACCTCGGTTTTACTATTGCCCCTGAAACATTGGCATTGATGACAGCTATTACTTCCAGTGGAGAACTGCAATACCTCACCCCCGAACGTGTTTGGGTGGAAACAAATAAGGGCTTGGGAGAACGCTCGCCTCGAACTTACATCGAAGTGTTACGACACTGTGGCGCACTTAAGGTGCTGCTTCCAGAAGTAGACCAGTTGTTTGGTGTGGCTCAGCGCGCCGATTATCACCCCGAAATAGACACCGGCATTCATGTTCT
>Ga0129324_10002015_pt1 | contig 12793 bp, 11 predicted proteins | sample CPBDNA_7_FD_96879 | JGI IMG/M metagenome (GOLD analysis project Ga0129324, IMG submission 96879) | Freshwater to marine salinity gradient microbial communities from Chesapeake Bay, USA - CPBay_Spr_15_0.2_DNA | ecosystem: Environmental > Aquatic > Marine > Coastal | place: USA: Chesapeake Bay... | reverse complement strand
GTGGGCCTGTAAGAATTACGATGGCGACGTTCAGTCAGATACCGTCGCACAAGGTTACGGTTCACTCGGATTAATGACTTCGGTATTGATGACACCAGATGGAAAGATCTGTGAATCAGAGGCTGCCCACGGAACTGTCACGCGCCATTATCGCGATCACCAAGCAGGTAAGGCGACATCAACTAATCCAATCGCATCAATCTTTGCGTGGACACAAGGTCTGGCACACCGCGCAAAGTTAGATAACAACTCAGCACTAGCAGATTTTGCAAAGACGCTCGAGCGTATCTGCATAGAGACGGTAGAACAGGGAAAGATGACAAAGGATTTAGCTCTGTTAATCTCACGTGATGCTCCATGGCAGACAACTCAAGAGTTCTTAAACTCTATCGATGAGAACCTTAAGAAGGCGATGGCTTAACTTTTGCAGAAAAAGAGCAATAAAAAACCCGCCAGATATCTGGCGGGTTTTTTACTTAACGTGAATTAGATACGCTCTCCAGTTGTTGCATTGAAGAGGTGCACTGAGCTCTGCTGAGCCGTAACTGTAATCGTCTGACCAGGACGTGGTGGATTCTTTGGATCCCAACGTACGATTACCTGAACGCCTTCGTCAGATTCATTTGCAAACTTCACAGAGGCATCTGCAGGCTTTCCGTAGACAAATGCATCGGAGCCGAGCTCTTCCACAACTTCTACAAGAACATTAAAGCCAGATGATGCTGGAGCGAATCCTTCTGGACGTACACCGACGGTGACAGAGGATCCAGCAGAGGCTGGTACATCAATGTTGAGATCTCCCAGCTTTGCCTTGCCGCCTACTACTGGAGCTGTCAGCAAGTTCATGGCTGGTGAACCAATAAATCCGGCGACGAATGCATTTGCTGGATTGTCATAGAGATTACGTGGTGAATCGACCTGCTGTAGCAAGCCATCCTTAAGAACTGCAACGCGATCACCCATGGTCATAGCTTCAACCTGGTCGTGAGTTACATAAACAGTGGTGATTCCAAGGCGACGCTGAAGTGCGGCGATCTGTGTACGAGTTGCTACACGCAACTTCGCATCAAGGTTTGAGAGTGGTTCATCCATAAGGAAGACCTGTGGTTCGCGAACAATCGCGCGACCCATAGCAACGCGCTGACGTTGTCCGCCAGAGAGCGCCTTTGGCTTGCGCTCAAGGTATGGCTCAAGGTCGAGCAACTTTGCAGCTTCACGGACGCGCTTATCGCGCTCTGCCTTTGGTTTTCCGGCAATCTTGAGCGCAAATCCCATATTCTCAGCCACGGTCATATGTGGGTAGAGAGCGTAGGACTGGAAGACCATCGCGATATCGCGATCTTTAGGTGCAACGTTAGTTACATCTTTATCGCCGATCAGGATACGACCAGCATCGATCTCTTCAAGTCCTGCCAACATACGAAGTGATGTTGACTTACCGCAACCTGATGGTCCAACAAGTACTAAGAACTCTCCATCATTGACAACAAGGTTAAGTTTGTCGACAGCTGGCGCTATTGTGCCTGGGTAGATACGTGATGCTGCTTCAAATGTGACAGATGCCATGTGGCAACTCCTTCTCCGGGCAGGTACGTGCCCGACGGTCCGAGGATGAAGGTGCCTACCGGTTGGCAGGCAGATGAAGGCTACGACAAGGTGGGGATAAATGGAAGAGAACTCGGTAGACTTTTCCCACCATGGAGAGCCACTCGCTTAGCTCACTTTTAGGGGATTTGGGGATCGTTGCCCTGCTGGTCACCCTAGGGGCCCTCTTTGTCTCCGCTGAAATCGCCCTCATATCCCTGCGTGAGAGCCAGATCAAGCAGATGGCGACCAAGGGTCGTCGTGGCGCAAAAGTCGCCTTTCTAGCATCTAACCCCAACCGACTATTGGGCGCTGTTCAGATTGGTGTCACCCTGAGCGGATTTTTATCAGCTGCCCTCGGGGCAGAACGGCTGGGACGGTATGTGATTCCATGGCTGGAAGGTTTAGGTCTATCCAGCAGCGCTGCGCGAATAATCTCACTTGTTGGAATCACTTTGATCATCGCCTATTTCTCTCTCGTCTTCGGGGAATTAGTACCGAAGCGATTAGCACTTTCTCGGACTGAGCCAATTGCGCTCGCACTTGCCGGCCTCATTGATTTTACGGCGAAGGCTTTTCGGCCGGTAATCTGGCTGCTCTCACATTCAACAAATTTTGTGGTGCGTATCTTTGGAATTGATCCTCACGAACAGCGCACTGCAATGTCTGAAGAAGAGCTACTCGATTTAGTTGTAGGGCATGCAGCCCTCACTGATGAAGAGCGCGACATAGTAGAAGAAGTTTTCAACGCCTCTGAAAGACAGATCCACGAGGTGATGGTCCCGCGCACTGAAGTAGATTTCATAGACGCTTCGCTCACCGTTGGTAAGGCAATAAATTTGGCGGTCGATAAGGCACATTCGCGATACCCAGTCGTCCAAGGTTCTACCGATGAAGTAATTGGATTCATTCACGTACGTGATTTACTCGACACCTCACTTGTCAGTGCCGGTGGAAAGATTCAAGAGCTTGTTCGCACTGTAATGTTTTTACCGGGTACTAAAGGCGTACTCCCTGCTCTCACAGAGATGCGTAATCAGCGCCAACATTTTGCCATTGTCTTAGATGAGTACGGTGGTACTGATGGAATTGTCACTCTAGAAGATTTAGTTGAGTGCCTCATTGGTGATATCCGCGATGAATACGATGGCGATGATGAAGAAGTCACGCTCGAAGATCGAACAGGTGATTTCGAGGTTGATGGATTAGTATCAATCGAAGACTTATTTGATGATTCGGGAATTGAAATTCCCGAGGGACCATATGAGACTACGAGTGGCTTCGTAATGCACTTCTTAGGCCGTATTCCAGTAGTAGGTGATGTAGTCAATATCAATGGAATTCGGATCTCCGTACTATCCATGGAGGGCAAGCGTGCAGGGCGTCTATTGATCTCAAGGAACGCCTAATTTATGCAAGAATTACACACATGAGCATAAAGAGAGTTCTATCAGGCATACAACCGACGAGTGACTCTTTCCACCTAGGTAATTATCTTGGTGCGGTCAAGCAGTGGGTGGAGCTGCAAGATTCACACGATACTTTTTACTGCATCGTTGATCTCCATGCGCTCACGATCGAGACCGATCCAACACTTTTACGCCAGCGCACTCTCGCATCAGCTGCTCAACTATTAGCTCTCGGTATCTCACCGGATAAAGCAACGCTCTTTATTCAATCGCAAGTGCCACAACATAACCAACTAGGTTGGATTATGGAGTGCCTAGCCGGTTTTGGTGAAGCAAGTCGTATGACACAATTCAAGGATAAATCTGCCAAGGTAGGGTCTGATTCTGCGCGAGTTGGATTATTTACATACCCAATGTTGCAGGCAGCCGACATATTGCTCTATCAGGCCAACCTCGTTCCAGTGGGAGAAGATCAGCGCCAGCACATTGAACTCACTCGTGATCTTGCCGGACGCTTCAATGCTCGCTATGGAGACACCTTCACCCTTCCTGAGGCATATATTCTCAAGGAAGGCGCGAAGATAAATGATATCCAAGAGCCGACTGCCAAGATGAGTAAATCATCGGGCTCTGTTGCAGGTGTTATTGAAATCATGGACTCACCGGATGCAAATCTTAAGAAGATTAAATCTGCTGTCACAGATGCTGGTCGTGAAGTAAAATTCGATCCGATTGAAAAACCCGGAATCAGCAATCTGCTCACTATCCATAGCTCATTAAGCGGCATCAGTATCTCCCAGATAGAGAGTGATTTTGTAGGAAAAGGTTATGGAGATTTCAAGGCAGCGGTAGCTGATGTGGTTGTCGAATATCTCAGACCAATACGTGAGCGTGCACAAGAGCTTTTACTCGATGAAAAGCACCTTCTCAGCATTTTGCATTCTGGAAGCGAGAAAGCGCGCACAGTTGCAAGTGCTACCTTGGATGCTACCTACAAGGGATTGGGAGTGGTTCAGTAATGAAGAAGATTCTTCTTTCGGTGCTACTCGTAGCCTCTTTGGTGGCCCCTATTTCGATGGCTCAGGCAGAGTCTCACCGTATCTGTCTGGCATACGATGAGGGCGGCCCAGGAGATGATTCCTTCAACGATGCGGCTCAGGCTGGATTAAAGGCCGCCTCTACAAAACTTCAATTCACTCTTAAAACCACTGTCACATCAGGTGAGGCAAAAGATCGCAAGGATCGCCTTACTGTATTGGTGAATAAAGGCTGCGTCATAGTTATTGCAGTGGGTACGGGATATGCATCGACTCTCAAGGAACTCGCCCAAGAATTTCCTGAGACTCAGTTTGCAATTCTTAATGATGCAACAGTTGATGCACTCAACGTTACATCAATTGTTTTTGCAGATGTGCAGGGGGCTTATTTAGCTGGATATGCTGCAGCGCTAGCTAGTAGAAGTGGCAAAATTGCAATGATCGGGTACTCATCCCAGAAGGCAATTTTTAATAAGGGATTTCTTCCTGGTGCAAGAGCGGCTAAAAAGTCAATAACTCTCACCTATAGGGCGATTACAGCATCTGCAAGTTCTGTTACCTCAAACCTACTTCGGTCGGGTCATGACGTGATTTATCTTGCAACAACGGGATCAGCAACAGATGTTTTCTCAGTCATTGCGACCTCTAATCGTGGAGGAAAGGCTCGATTTTCAGCAGGGCTTATCACTCAATCACCTGATCAGTTTTTAACAGTTGATGCCGCCTCCAAGAAATTCTTACTTGCTACCGTAGTCAAGCGAGTCGATCTTGCCCTCATTGATCTATTGACTGAGACTTTGACGGATGGAGGGCTTTACGACGAGGTTGATCCAGTACTAGGTGTCTATGGTTATCGTTACGGGATTGCAGAGAAGAGCATCGAGATAAGGTTGCGCTCTCCAGCTTTAATTGCGGCGCGATCAAAGATTAATGCGGCAAGTGTTACCGCATCGAAGCTAAGCTCCTAGAAAATCTCGTAATGGTTGACGAAGTGAAGATAATTCAGCTTCAGCCTTTACTCGGTCAGAGGTAATTACTTCGATATAGCATTTAAGTTTTGCCTCAGTCCCAGATGGGCGAATAATTATTCGGGTACCGCCAGATAGCCAGATCCGTAAACCATCTGTCGGTGGAAGACCTTCGCTGGGTGCTGCAAGATCATCGATACTTTCTACTGTGCGAGCTGCAATCTCGCGTGGTGGATTGGTTCGTAATTGGGCGAGAAGAGTGGTAATTGCACCCATATCTACAACTCGAATTGAAATCTGTTCGGTAGCATGAAATCCATGACGAGCCCAAACCTCATCAAGTAAGTCATTGAGATCTTTGCCCTGCTCGGCCAAGGTAGTAGCTATCTGAGCGAGAAAGATTGCTGCTGAGATGCCATCTTTATCGTTGACCGTCTCGGAGTCGACGGCGTAACCAATTGCCTCTTCGTAACCAAAGGCGAGATCTTCAATTTTGGCAAGCCACTTAAATCCGGTAAGTACCTCTTCGAACTTAATTCCATAGTGAGCAGAAATTTTTCGCAGGATAGATGATGAAACAATTGAATTTCCAAATGTTCCTGTTGGAGCAGTTCTGGCAATCCATTCACCAAAAATAGCTCCAAGCTCGTCTCCTCGCAGCGCTCGCCATTGTCCATCGCGATCTTTTATCGCTGCTGCACATCGATCTGCATCTGGATCATTGGCGATCACTAAGTCGGCATTGTGCGCTCTGGCTGTTGAAATCGCGAGATCGATCGCACCGGGTTCTTCCGGGTTAGGAAAGGCAACTGTAGGAAAGTCAGGGTCAGGCTCTGATTGTTCTGCCACAAGAATTAGAGGTGGAAAGCTTGCTTTCTCGAAAACTTCTGTCAGTGTCTGGGTGCCTACTCCATGCATTGCTGTGTAAACGATTTTCAAGGAACCTGGTTTAGGCCCAAGCGTTGCAGTGCGCGCGATGTACTCCTCGATGATCTCTTCTGTGACAACGCTCCACTTGCTACCTCGAGGCTGAGTTGAAAGTTTTGTAATCGCTCTGATCTCATCGGCTATCAATCCATCAGTTGGAGTAATAATCTGAGAATTGGCATAAGAAATTCCATCAGCTGAAGGGCCAACATAAACTTTATATCCATTATCTGCTGGCGGGTTGTGGCTAGCGGTCACCATAATTCCGATATCAGCGCTAAGTGCTTTGGTTGCGTAGGCAAGCACAGGGGTAGGGAGCACTCTCGGCAAGAGAAAAACTTCACAACCTGCCCCACTAAAGATTTCAGCGCTCTCTATCGCATACTCATATGAACCATGCCGAGCATCTCGTCCAATAACAACACGATTGAATCCACGCTTTTTCATATACTGGGTAATGCCTGCGGCAGTTCTTCCAACAACTGCGCGATTCATGCACGATGGCCCTGGTCCATTAGGTCCACGTAGACCAGCGGTTCCAAATTCTAAAAAGCCATTGAAGTAAGATCGGAGTTTTTTCTCATCACCTGCATCAAGAAGTGCTTGTAGCGCCGATGCGGTTACTGGGTCTGGATCATCAGCGATCCAATGAGTAACTTCTGCCTTCAGCCCTAGATCCATCAGTTTCTCAATTACCCTTAACTAAATTATCTGTGGAATAGTTTTTTTAATCAATTCACCCATCGAGCTTGCCGCCGCTTTGCCCGCTGCGATTACCTCTTCATGGCTGAGTTTTTCACCGGTGACCCCAGCAGCTGCATTGGTTACTAGAGATATTCCTAATACCTCAGCACCGAGAGCGTGCGCGGCGATCGCTTCCGGAACGGTAGACATTCCAACAAGATCTGCACCAATGGTCCTCATCATATGAATTTCTGCTGGAGTTTCATAGGTTGGGCCGCGCCAGTGAACGTAGACACCTTCTTGTAGCGATGAGTCGGCTGACCTCATGATCGAGCGAATACGTTTGCTGTAAAGGTCGGTGAGATCAATGAAAGTTGCACCAACTAGTGGTGACTGCGCGGTAAGGGAGATGTGATCTCGAATGAGCACAGGCTGCCCCACCTGATACGCAGTATTAATCCCGCCACATGCATTAGTTAAGATAACGACCTTGCATCCAGCCTTGACGGCTGTTCTCACTCCATGAACTACGGGCTCCATACCCTTTCCCTCGTACAGATGTGTACGTCCCAAGAAGACAAGTGCATTAATCACGCGGTTGCCATCGTTAATGGCATATGAGCGAATTTTTCCTGAGTGACCCTCAACTGCAGGTGGAAGAAATCCTGCTATCTCTTCAGCGCTACATTCATATGCTGGTGTGCCAAGTGCATCAACCGCGCCAACCCAACCTGATCCCATCACCAAAGCGATATCGTGAGAAGCCACCCCAGTTCGTGATGCAATCTCTGCTGCCGCACGAGTGGCGGCTTCAAGCGGATCGGTATAGAGCAAATCAGTTGATGTCATGCCCGAATAATGTCATAGATCGATGATGTCGCACAGAGTTGCAGCACTTGCTACCGTCTCACCAATGACCACTGTGAGATTCTTAACTACACCACTCTTGTGAGCATTCAGTGGCTGCTCCATCTTCATCGCTTCAATGACAATAATTAAATCTCCCGCTTGAACAGTGGCACCTTCTTCCACCGCAACCTTTACAACAGTTCCCTGCATCGGACTTGTCAGCGCTGTTCCAGCAGCAGCACCAATAGATGATTGCTTTGCGCGGCGACGCTTGATAATCGGTGCGGGGGTATGAACCTTAATTCCAAATCGCTTTCCATTGACTTCAGCAACAAGTGATTGAGCTGCAGGTTGTGACTCTCGCTCTTGAACCTGATATGTAAATGCTGGAATCTGATTGTTGAACTCATTTTCAATATAGCTGGTATAAATCTTGAAATTCTGGGTAAATGCAGGATCTTCAACAATGGCCCGGTGGAAAGGGAGAGCGGTAGGAAGTCCTTCGATTGTGAACTCAGCGAGTGCTCGTCGTGCTCGCTCAATAGCTTGCGCTCTCGTCGCACCCGTCACAACAAGTTTTGCTAATAACGAATCGAAGTTTCCGCCAATTTCATCTCCACCTTGAAATCCTGCATCGACGCGCACGCCAGGTCCCGATGGGGCAGACCATGAGGTGATTCGACCCGGCGCTGGTAAAAATGAGCGTCCCGGATCCTCACCATTGATTCTAAACTCGATGCTATGTCCGCGAATAATTGGATCTTCAAATCCAAGCGCCTCACCTGCTGCAATTCTAAATTGCTCACGCACAAGATCAATACCAGTAACTTCTTCAGAGACAGGATGTTCTACCTGAAGACGCGTATTTACTTCAAGGAATGAAATTGTGCCATCTTGCCCTATCAGAAATTCGCACGTTCCAGCCCCAACGTAGCCAGCTTCTTTCATGATCGCCTTACTTGATCGGTAGAGCTCATCTACTTGTGCTTGTGAAAGAAAGGGAGCAGGCGCTTCTTCTACGAGTTTTTGATGGCGACGTTGCAGTGAGCAATCACGAGTACTAATCACAACAGCGTTCGAGCGTTGATCAACAAGGACTTGAGTCTCAACATGGCGAGGTTTATCAAGGTATCGCTCCACGAAGCATTCACCGCGACCAAAGCCAGTAATAGCTTCACGTACCGCAGATGCGAATAGTTCGGGGATTTCCTCAATAGTGTGTGCGACCTTCAGCCCGCGTCCACCACCACCGAATGCGGCTTTAATTGCAATTGGAAGTCCATGTTCTTTCGCAAAGGCAATAACATCATCATGGTGAGAGACTGGATCAGTTGTTCCTGCAACTAGTGGTGCGCCGACCTTGGCAGCAATTCGTCTAGCCGAAACTTTGTCACCTAAGGCGCTAATTGCAGCAGGAGGTGGTCCGATCCAGATGAGTCCTGCATCGATTACTGCCTGGGCAAAGTGGGCATTCTCAGAGAGAAAGCCATAACCCGGATGAACGGCATCGGCTCCAGATTTCTTAGCAAGAGAGATGATTTTTTCTATATCGAGGTATGTATCTTTTGCACTTACCCCATTGAGTGAATAAGCGAAATCTGCAGCTTTCGCGTGGAGAGCGCTTCGATCTTCTTCAGAGTAGATAGCAACACTTTCTAGGCCGTGATCTTTACAAGCCCGAATTACTCGTACCGCAATCTCTCCACGATTGGCTACCAATACCCGTTTCATGACATTTCCTTAACCTGAGGCCACGTATATCCCAGCTGCTTTATCGCACTTCTTAAAAATGGCATAGAGATACCCACAACATTTGTGTAATCGCCTTCGATGCTAGGGATGAATGGAGATCCGAAACCATCGAGAGTGAAGCCACCAGCAACGTGAAGCGGCTCTCCCGAATCAATGTAATCCTGGATCTCTTCATCAGTCATTATCGAAAATGTCACCTTGGTAGTCACACGATCTGCAATCTCAACTCCTTTATCTGTATCGATAATGCAATGACCAGTGTGCAGCAGACCACTTCGGCCGCTAATTGCTCGGGCTCGCTCAATTGCGATTGCCGCGGTACCTGGTTTTCCGAAAGAGATTCCATCAACATCAAAGGTTGAATCACAGCCGATGATAATTGCTGGATAATCAATCAGCTCTCTTACTGTGTGAGCCTTGGAGATTGCTAAAGCAATCACCATATCTGCTGGACTCATCGTGTTGAAGAATTCGGTCTCCTCATCAACGTTGCTGACGATGATTGTGGGAGAGAGGCCGGCATCAACGAGTAAGCGCTTACGTGAAGTCGATTGTGAAGCAAGAACTATTCTTGGCATCTAATCAAATTTCCTTGCACCGAATGTAATTTGATGGGGAAGTGGCTGGCGCAGTTGAGGCAAGCCAAAGACGCTTCGCTTCACAACTGCCTTGAGAACCGCTGGCTTTTGATCAGCAAGAGCTAACTGCAAAACTTCTAGCTCTTCAGGTGTGGGGTTTCCAGAAGTAATCGAAAATTTCATTACAGTGGAATATTTCCATGTTTGCGGGCAGGAAGAATATCGCGCTTAGTTTTAAGAGTACGGAAAGCTTTGGTGATATACGCGCGTGAATCTTCTGGCTCGATCACTGAATCGATTGTGCCTCGTTCAGCAGCTGCGTAAGGATTTGAAAGCGTTTCGGTGTACTCAGTAATCAATTCTTGCCTGAGATTTTCTGGATCATCAGATTTAGCAAGCTCACCGCGGTAGAGAACGTTGACGGCACCCTGTGCACCCATCACAGCAATTTCAGCGGTCGGCCAAGCAAAATTGATATCACTACCTAAGTATTTAGATCCCATCACGATAAAGGCACCACCGTAGGCTTTGCGAGTAATTAAGGTAACAAGTGGGACCGAGGCCTCTGCGTAGGCGTAGAGTAGTTTTGCACCACGTCGAATAATGCCGTTCCACTCTTGTTCTGTTCCAGGGAGAAAACCTGGAACATCTACCAAAGTAAGTATTGGAATATTGAATGCATCACAGAAGCGAAGGAATCGTGCTGCTTTTTCGCTGGAGTTAATATCCAACGTTCCAGCTAGGGCAGAGGGCTGGTTTGCGATTATTCCAATTGATTGACCTTCGATACGTGCAAATCCCACAACAATGTTTGGTGCATAGAGAGAGTGAATCTCTAGAAATTCACCTTCATCTACCAACGTTTCAATCAGTGATTTCATATCGTACGGTTGGTTAGGTGAGTCAGGAATAAGTGTGTTCAGTGCGATGTCACCCGCGCTCTTAGCCAATGTCTGGGTCGGTGGAAGTACTGGAGAGCCGTCCATGTTATTTGATGGAAGGTAGGAGAGAAGAGCCTTTACATAATCAATAGCGTCAGCCTCAGATTCAGCCATGTAGTGAGCATTACCAGATTTAGTATTGTGGGTAAGAGCGCCACCAAGTTCTTCCATACCAACATCTTCACCAGTTACAGTCTTGATAACTTCAGGACCAGTGATAAACATATTTGAAGTCTCTTTCACCATGATGGTGAAGTCGGTAAGTGCGGGGGAGTACGCCGATCCGCCGGCACATGGCCCAAGAATGAGAGAAATTTGTGGAATCACACCCGACGACCGAGTGTTGAGTCGGAAGATTTTTCCATATCCATTGAGCGAGGCAACACCTTCTTGAATTCTTGCTCCACCAGAATCATTGATGCCAATAAGAGGAATTCCACTTTTCAATGCGAACTCTGCGATCTTTACAATTTTGTCAGCATGGACTTCTCCGAGGCTTCCCCCAAAGACGGTAAAGTCTTGCGAGTAGAGTGCGATAGGTCTGCCATCAACTGTTGCCGTACCGATCACAACACCATCACCATATGGGCGTGTTTTTTCCATCCCAAACTGGGTCGAGCGATGGCGCGCAAACTCATCGATTTCAGTAAATGAATCGGTATCTACAAGCATCTCAATACGCTCACGCGCCGTATGCTTGCCCTTGGCATGCTGCTTCTCAACTGCTCTAGCCGAGCCAGCATGTATCGCCTCTTCAATTTTTTCGCGAAGATCGTCAATTTTTCCTGAAGTGGTGTGCAGATCGGGGCTCATGTCTATACGGTACTAGCCATGGGTATGGATATGCCACGAGCGCCACTAGATCCGAGTCAGATCGCTGCCACATTGTCGCACTACTGGCGAGTAAGCGTGGTTGATCTCACGACATCAACCCAAGAAGATTTGGCAGAAAAAATTAACTCAGGAGATGCACACAGCGGTGATGTCATTGTTGCAAATTTTCAGAGTGCAGGCCGTGGGCGATTAGATCGAACTTTTTCTGCACCCGCATCTACCGCACTTTTATTTTCACTTTATCTCACTCCGCAAAAATCGCGCACAGAGTGGGGCTTTCTCCCGCTATTGGCGGGTATATCTATTGCAAAAACTTTAAATAAAGTGAATGCTGGAATCTCGATTAAGTGGCCAAATGATTTACTTATCAACGAGAAAAAAGTTGGTGGAATCATTTCAACTGTTCATGGTGAGGGTGTGATCATTGGTATCGGCATTAATGTTTCGATGTCAGCCCAGGAACTCCCGCTGGAAAGCGCAACATCACCCGGCCTAGCGGGTGTGTCAAACCTTGATCGCAATCTTTTACTTTCAATGATTCTCAATTCGTTGGAGAGCGACTTTAGCCACTGGGATCTAGGGGAATCCTTCTTGGATCGTTATCTCGACCTCTCAGCCACCATCCTTAGTGATGTTCGTATCGAGCTGCCCGGTGGACGAGAGATCCTTGCCACGGCAATCTCAATTGATGAACAAGGCCGGCTCAATCTCGATGATGGCCAGGTCGTTTCAGTAGGGGATGTAATTCATCTACGATAAGAAGGTGAAGAGTCGTTTTCCTATCGTAGGAATTATTGGAGCAGGTCAACTCGCTCGTATGAGCGTAGCTCCCGCAATCGCGCTAGGAGTTACCCTCAAACTTTTTGCACAGAGCAAGGATGATAGCGCCGCGCAAATCTGTGATCACGTCATTGGTGATTATAAAAACCTTCAGGAGGTTCTAGATTTTGCGCGTCACTGTGATGTTGTCACCTTTGAGCACGAATTGATTCCGCTATCGATAATCAAGGGGCTTGAGGCGGCAGGAGTTCGTATCTACCCACCTTCAACTGCATTTATCTACTCTCAAGATAAAGGCGCCATGCGAAACTTTCTCAAGGATCTTCCTTCACCACAATGGTCCATTATCGATAATGCAGAGAAAGTGAGCGCCTTTCCAGTTATCGCAAAGGCTATCTCTGGTGGGTATGACGGCAGAGGTGTCTGGAAAATTTCTGATAAAGAAATGCT
>Ga0129324_10002013_pt1 | contig 12794 bp, 32 predicted proteins | sample CPBDNA_7_FD_96879 | JGI IMG/M metagenome (GOLD analysis project Ga0129324, IMG submission 96879) | Freshwater to marine salinity gradient microbial communities from Chesapeake Bay, USA - CPBay_Spr_15_0.2_DNA | ecosystem: Environmental > Aquatic > Marine > Coastal | place: USA: Chesapeake Bay... | reverse complement strand
GTCCTGTTCTACGCCTACACCAAAGAAGTGAGCCGGTTCCGGGAGATCGTCGAGCCGGTCGCGCCACCGAACTTCCGCTGGCTGTTCTCCTATGGCGGGAAGCAAGATCACCTGATCGATCCGATCCGTGATCGCCACGCCGATGTCTTCCCGACGCTCGAAGCGCTCACCGCTGCCGGATACACCGACCAAGCCTCCTCAGACTTACTCGCCGTAACCGCACCGACGAATCTGATCGGGATCGTGGCGAACAACGTCCCGCAACTCAGACGCAGGCAAGGCGACTCGACGTTCCGGGACACACAGGCCCAACGCAAAGTGAGGGTCACGGAATGATCGCGATCGCCCGTGAAGATCTGATCCGGGTCGTGATTGGTGTCGATCCCGCTGTGACCTCTGGAGAGGACGCTGACGAGACCGGGATCGTTGCTGTAGGGCTTGGCCCACATCAGGACCAAACTTGCCGCATAGAGCGATGTGCCGGTCACGCTTACGTCCTCGAGGACGCAACCATCCCGAGGGAGCTACGACCGACCGTTGACCAATGGGCGGTCCGGGTCGTGGAAGCGTTTGATCTGTGGCAAGCGGATCGGGTAATCGCCGAAGGCAATCAGGGCGGAGAACTCGTCGAGCAGGTTCTCAGAACCGTCCGACCCGGGCTTCCCGTCAAGCGCGTGACAGCGAGAGTCGGGAAGCGCACACGAGCAGAACCGATCGCAGCGCTCTACGAGCAGGGAAGAGTCCATCACATCGGGAACCCTCTCGGCTTCTCCGTCATGGAGGATCAGCTAACAACGTGGACGCAATCCGACCGGGAATCACCGGACCGTCTTGATGCGCTCGTCTGGGCAATCTCAGCGCTCGGCATTTCCGGCTCGACTGGTGTTCTACCGCAAATGGATTTCGTATCCCTACCGAAACGCAACGATTTCGATCTCGGCGGATTGACCAAACTCTAGGAAGGATGTTTCACATGAAACACGAAGAAGGATTCATGGAATGGTTGGCAGCAGGTTACGAGGCTGGTTACTGCTCCGAAGCTGTATGCGTTTTCCACAACGGTCTACCGATGACCGATGAGGAGGAAGCGTTCATGGAGGAGGACGGGGAGATCTGTTTGACCGGTGTTCGCCTGTATCCGAACTCTCCTCGTGTCTGAATCCTTCTGGACTTGGGTCCTGTTCCTTTTCGAGATCGTTGGGATCTCCGGGATGTGGATGGTCGGACGGAAGGTTTGGTGGGGGTGGGCGATCGTTCTCGGTCACTCGATCCCGTGGGCGATCTACTCGGTGTCGTATGAGCGTTGGGGATTCGTTGCGATGGTCGGATTGTGGTGGTCCGTGAACTCGGTGAACATGGTTCGTTGGAAGCGTGAAGCTATCCGTGAACGGCTCGAGCGGATCTAACCGGGGTTGACAAACGGAACGGATTGTGATAAACTCATTTCAATCCCATCTCGCCACGAAGGAACAGCCATGAGCGCTCCGACCGACTGGTCAACCACCGAACCGAAAACAGAAGTCATCGTCACCGGACAGCCGGGAGTCTGGTGGTTTCATTGCCTGAATGAGACGGACGGCTCCATCACGGTATGGGGAGGCTCGAAGAATCCGATGCGGCAGCGCTCGTACCGGACTTTCACCGCCGAACGGTGCCGCACGATCGTCCGCCGGAAAGTGGTGATCCGCTGACCGACCCGTATTTCCCCTGTTCAAAAGGTTGTTTGGGGAAATGTCCTAACCGGGGTTGACACGCTGGTCAGGTCGAGGTAAGCTACTCTCATGAAGTCCACCACCACCACAGAAAAAGGAACCACCACCATGAATAGTCCTACCGAAGTAACGATCGTTGAGCGCACCGAGAAGTCCGGGCGCACAGGATACAAGGCAGTCCGTGAAGGGATCGTCCCCACGGACATCACCATCGGGCTGATGGATTCCCCACTCGATGTCCTCAAGGTTCTTCGGAATATGAAGAGCGCTGGGATGCTCAACCCGGAAACGCCGATCACGTTCGCAGGATCGAGCGTCCGGTGAACAAGAACGCCACCATCGCCATCAACGGATCGACCTTCGAGGTTGACAACGCGATCGTAGAAGACCTTTTCGACTTGGATGGCTACCTCGCCTTCCTAGCGAAAGCAGAACACGAACTCTCAGGGCATACAACAATCGCAGACCGGGCAACTCTCGCTCTCTATCGAATCATCCGCAACGTCGGAACAACCAAAGGGGAAAAGTAATGATGGGTCTGAGTATGGAAGCAACAATCTATGTCAATCATGAGACTGATCCGTGGGTCATCAAGTTCAATCCGGATAACGGATGCGTCAGCCTGATGCTCTCGGGAACGGATTTCGTTGACCCTCATGTCAAGCTGTACGGGACGCATGGGGAAATCATCCAGTACCTCAACCGTGCGCTCTCGGCGGTTCTCACTCACTCGCATCTCCAGAAGGCGGAAGCTGCCGAACAGGAAGTCCGATGAAAACTGAGACGGAAACATCCACCGATCTAGTCCGTCCCGCCTACCTGAAAAAGGGAGACATCTACCGAGAGGAGTATGACTGCTACTTCATGAACATGGAAACCAACGAGATGATCCCGGGCCACGGGACGACGGACTGGTACATTGAATCCGTAAAGCGCGTTCCGAAGGCCGGACGTGAACCGGGCGACGGACCGCTCGTGATCGTGAAACAGCGCAAGATGACTCACGCTTCCGTAAATGGGAAGCGCCAGCGCACGCTCACACCGAACCGCAAGGTCGTGACGCTCCGGTTGGCCGGGAACAAACTGCTCAACGTGGTCGGGCGGTATGAAGGGAAGGCATCGTGACGGCGAGTCTCAACTCACGATCACGCAAGGCTGAGGTCCTCGCCACGGTCCCGGGGATCAAGCAGGCGAGGGTCGCCCGAACGACCGGTGTCGTCGTCGCTGTGGTCCGTAGGGAGATCGATGGGGAGACTCACCACGTTGCGATGTGCATGGATCACGGCGAGCAGGTGATTCACGAGACCTATGACTCGGCTCGGCGATCGTTGCCTGAGCCGGAGGAATGGTGCGGAACGTGCTGCCGCTTGTATTGGGTCTGACGTTTCGCCTGATAGGTGGATTGTTTTCCACAAACACCTAACCGGGGTTGACAAGGCGATCGGCTGGAGGTAAGCTCTTCTCATGAAGTCAACCGCAACCACCACAGAAAAAGGAAGTGCCTCAATGAACACCACCAACGACAACCGGAGCGCTCAAATCAAAGCGCTCGCAGCAGCAGCAAACCTCAGCGAGCAAACCGTCTGGGAAACCGTTAAGGACATCCACGGAGCGTACGGTCGTCCCCGACCAAAGATGAGCGCAGCAGTCCGGTATCTTGCCGCCGAGATGTGGCTCGACGCTTCCACAGCTTTCAACAGCAAGTCGTTAGCGCTGCTCGCTTCAGCGGTCCGCTTCGTAAACGGACTCCCGACCGAAGACTCCTACACACTCGTCAAGGATGAATGGGACCGCAGCGACATCGACCTTGATTGCGTCCATCCGCTCTGCGACCGTCTCCACCGGAACGGATGCCCGGTTCCCGGAGGACGCATCTGGGTCTCATGGATCTTCGTCAACAACCTGACCGGTGAGCGTGATGTCCCGTGGGAGATCAGCGACAACTTCGATCGCAAGCGTGACGCTCAGTCAGCGTTCAAAGCCTTCCTCCAGAACCGCACGATCGGAGCAGCGGCATGAACACCACCACCAAACTCGTCACCGAGCTTCACTCCTACCTCCGGGACCGGCTCACCGACATCGAAAACGAAATCCACCTGCTCAACCAAACCTCACAAGACGAGGAGCAGACGATGGATGGACTACTCATCCGCAACCGCATTGACGAACTCATGCGAGAAACAGAACGGACCTACAAACTCATGGACTCTCTCTACTCAGAAATCAAAGGAAGTGAAGCATGATCGCCACCATCGACACCCTCCTCCGCTGCCATCAACTCGGAGCGATCAACGGAGTCATCGCCGAAGGACTCGACGGAACCGAATACTGGACCTTTGCCTGCGATACCGTCCTCGACATCTGTGGAACCGAACTCACGCTGTTCACCCCGGAAGGAACCGAATGGGCAACGTACCCGGTCACCGACACAGCGGAACCGGATTGGCAGAAAGCAGAACTCATCGCTGTCCGTGCCGTGATCGCAGCAATCAATCAGGCAGCTTCCTACTTCACGGCTCTCAACGATGGGGGGAAGTGAAACCATGACTACCGAATTCGACGCGCTGATCGCCGAACTCAGACCGGCGGTTTACGAGCTTTCCCGTGACGCAGGATGCGGAGACCCGGACAACTCCACTTCCCCCGGGGCAATGTTCCTCACCGGGACATGGGATAGCTGGATGGAAGTACGCGACCAATACGACGACCGTGAAGGCATGGTCATGGAAGTCGCAGACGGATCAGTACCAATCGGCACCCATCTCGTATGGCAAACATACGTTGACCTCTGCGCTTACCGGGAGGACATAGACGATTACCGTGACCGCAAGGAAGGGACTCCGACCGGGGATGCCCGGACAGCGTTGTACCTGATCGCCGAGAGGCTCGTGGCCCATCTTGAATTCGAGTACCTTGCTGTCATGGCGGAACAGGAATACGAAGATGGGTGACCCGGGATGGTTGTGTCCGCATTGCTCTAAGGACTTGCGAGGATTGTCTTCCTGCGATTGTGCTGAAAGCGCTGAGGAAGTTACCTGCGATGAATGCGGGAAGGCGATCGACTCACAGGCTGATGCTCATTCCGGACACGGCGATTCCTGCCCGGTCTCCGACGAGTGCGTATGCGACTGCTGGTTCCACGCTGGATGCTGCCCGACGTGTACGATTCAGGTCAGGTTCCCTCGTGAACTCGCCGAGAAACTTGTGAGAGCGTGGTACCTGATGAAGCAACCTGAAACGACAGCAGTCCGGGTCGCTGTCCGAGAAGCGTTAGGCAACTGCGAGTGAACCGGAAATACCCGTGATCTATTTAGCGACACCATCGAGCGATCTCATAAAACTGAAAATACAAGATAGAACCATCGGGCAACTCGTGACACCAAACTCCGGTAACAAACTGGTGGAAGGTGCCATATGGGGATTAGACAATGGTTGCTACTCTGCTAATTGGTCTCAAGAGAAATGGTTGCGAACACTTGAGAGATACACAGGCGAGCAGGATTGCAGGTTCGCCGTGGTCCCGGATGTCGTTGGGGATTCTGTAGCGACCGATCTGCTATGGGATGAATGGGCATCGATCGTGAAGCAGCTAGGATTCGCTGCCGCTTATGTTACGCAAAATGGTTGCGAGGAAATCCCATTGAACGCTGACGCTCTATTCACAGGAGGTGACGACGCGTGGAAACTCGGAACGAAAGCACAAGAACTCGTTCTGGAAGCGAAACGCCGGGGCATCTGGTGCCATATGGGGCGCGTGAACTCCCGGAAGCGTGTTCGCTACGCAACCTCATGTGGATACGACAGCGTTGACGGGACTTACTTGGCATTCGCACCGAATCAAAACCTACCCAAACTTCTTTCATGGATGAGAGAAGCAACCACACAAGGAGTCTTGATATGAAAAAGAAAATCGGTTATGTAGCTTTGGCAGGATTTCTAGGTTCAATCCCATTCGCTAATTGGTGGCTAACCAATAACGGTCTATGGGACGCACCGGTCCTCGGGATGCTCCCCTCCGCCCTATGGGTCATAGCGATCTCGTTCGTCCTTCGAGACGTTGTTCAGATTGCGTTGGGCAAAGAAGCAGCTTGGATCGCTATCGGCGCCGGGACTGCGCTTTCGGTATTGCTTGCGGACCCAATCTTCGCAATCGCTTCAGGATTAGCGTTCGCTGTCTCAGAAAGTTTCGACGCTGCGATTTTCACGCCATTAGCTAATCGTGGACGTTTCCTTTTAGGGGTGACCATCAGCGGATACTTGGCAGGATTTGTTGACAGCGCTCTTTTTGTCAGGATCGCTTTCGGATCATTTGATGGATGGTGGCAGCTCGGGGTTGCTAAAGGCATTGTCATTCTCGCTGTGACTCCCGTAGCCTTCATTGTCCGCAACTTCCTGATGTCTCGCACTGCGACATCCCCGGAATGAACTGGAAACCGGAGTACGATGCTGTATCGCAGCAGGGTTTCACCGGGCGACCCGGGTCACCGACCGTCGCGATCCGTATCCCGTTGTGGCTCCTGACTTACATGGTCGAGCATCGTCTGGAAGACATTGATCCCCGGTTGGCGACACGCCTACTCCGGGAAGCGTGCGTCGCCCCACAGGGACACACAAGGCCCAATAGGAAGATCCCTGTGATGCTCTCCCCGAGGCTTGTGAAGTGGTGGTCTCGACCGCACCGGTTCCCGTGGATCGTACCCGAAAATAACGTGGCACTCCGTAAGGCTTGCCTTGAAGCATTGGAGAACAACGCATGAGCGATTACACCATCACCGTCAGTTTCGATGATTCCGTTTTCGGTGTCCGTTCCCCGTCATGGCTGACGGACCCTGTGAAGGCGGATCGGTTCCGGGGTGAACTGGCACGGCATACAGCGGCGATGATGCAGTCCGCGTTCCCGTCCGCATCCGTCGAGCTTCACGAGGTTGAAGCGTGAGCGCTCATCGGATTTGGTTTGAGGCGTGCCAATCGCAGGATGCTCCGCATCTCGTATGGTTCGAGATCGTGGATCGGGAAACCGGGCAGCGTGTCAGCACGCGCATCGACGTAAAGACGGCGAACAAGATTGGCGCATCCCTGATTTCGGCCGTGAACGATGCGGCTCGCACGATGATGGAGTCCTGAGCGTGCGGTCCCGAAGGATCTTAGATCGTATTATGGGAGTCGTTGAGGATGAACCGCTGGGGATCGCTGTGATGGCGGTCTTCGGGCTGGTGGTGTTCGGGCTGGCCGTGATCGCTGGGAGCGTCTTGGCCGGGATGGTCTGGTGGGCGAAACCGTGGTCGTTCCTGCTGCTGCCGCTGGTCGGGCTGTGGATCGGCACGCGTTTCTACTGATAGGTAGATTGTTTGCCGGATTGACCTAACCGGGGTTGACAACGCTTCCGGGTGGAGGTAAACTCTTGTCATGAAGTCAACCACCACACAAGGAGCAAGCGCCATGATCAAGGCAACCGCAGTTCCGCAGTACCTCGTAGATGAGATGATCGCCAAGATCGCCTACTACGAAAACATCTTCACGACCCCATACCTCGCATCCGGATACCGGGAGGAAGAACTCGACGACCTCGCCGAGCACGCCTACCAGCTTCGGGAAGTCCTCGCCGGAATGGGAGTCGAAGCATGAACACGAACTGGACCATCATCTCGACAGGAGCAGCAACCATGACAGAACTCCGCAAAGAATTCGCAGCACCAATCAAGTTCCGCCGGGTCGGTGCCGGATGGTACGAGACCACGGCAGGAGAACCAGTCGAAGGAACTTACGCCATCTCCCGTCAAGTCGAATCAGAATTCGGGCCATACTGGAACATCGCCCGATACAACATCTGCCCGTGGGACGGAGGACTCAACCTCGACTCCACGGGTGAGACAGGAACAACACTCGCAGAAGCAAAAGAGTTAGTCCTCTGGCTCATCGAAAATCAGGAACCGATTTAACCACCACAACACAAGGAGGTTCCCCGATGGGAGCTTGTAATTTCTACGTCAGAGCAACAGGATCGAACGCCGAAGCAGCTTTCATGGCAGCGCAAGCCGAGGCCCGATACGAATACGGTCACGGAGGATACACCGGGACAATCGCCGAGAAGGACGGGTACACGATCTTCCCGGTCCCAAAGGGTTTCACCGCCGTAGAAGTGAGTGACGCTCTCCTCCGAGGGGATGATGCGAAACGTGCGGAGATGGGCGGAAGCCGATGGGCGGAAACCATCATCTCCTGTTGGGATGATAAATGGGGACCGGCCGTAGCGCTTCACGACAAGGATGCGAACGAATGGCTGTTCTGTGGGATGGCATCCGAGTGACCGAGCAGCGTTGCCCGAACCCATCCTGTGTATCCGTGTGGCATACCGATCCGCAGGAATCAACGACTAACCCGACCGAGCGAGCGCTCGTCGCCTGCTACGAATGCGATGGCGCTGAGGCGGTCATCCAATGGGTCGAGGTCAATCATCACGACTGGTCGTGGGGAACCTGCGCTGAATGCGATTCCCGTGTCCCGGTCTGGAATGATCGGATGGAGAAATGTTGCGCCGTATGTTTCTCTACTGTCTTGTGATCGCTGCTACGGTTCGATGATGGACGTTACAGAACTCAAACCCGGGTACACGGTCAGGTTCATCGTGGAAGAAGATGAACTGAGCGGACCGAAGACGAAGCTCGTGACAGGAAACATCCATGGGGAACCCTTCACGGCGTGGGAGGAGATCAACGTGATCCCCGTTGTGTTCACGGATTGGACCGGGGAGCAATCTGTCGGGTACATCCGTGAAACTCAAATCCTTTCCGTATCACCACATCCGTCAGGCGGACTGCCATGAACGATCACACAATGACTGACTACGACATAGTCAGCCACGCGACGCCACGGAGCCGGGATGCCCGACACCGAATCAGTTCATCGTATGATGATGATACGGGCGAGACGTACTCCACTCGCTCCCGCACGGGAATCCGACTGAACCTCCCTTCGGCGATTCAGTTCGGGCAGACAATCACTCTGGACGCCTACCGCCAATGGGATGCGCTCACTAATCCAAGCTAGGGGAACCGATGAACACCACCACGAATCAACCGAATCTGTTCGATCAGCCGCAATCTGCTCCGAGCTTCACGGAATGCCCAACGTGTCACGGGACAGGGAAACTCGAGCATCATCCCAATCCGGGTCCGTCCGTCCGCACATCAGACCCTGAGACGAGTCGTGATGCCGCTCGATCCGTCGGATTGCGCCGGGGATCGCAGCGAGAAAAGATCCTGAGCGTTTTCGTTCACAACTTCCCGACGGATGGACTCAGTTCCTTCGACGCTGGGAGGATCTCCGGTCTGGCCGCTCGGCCCGGTTGCTGCTACTGGAAGCGTGTCAGCGAACTAGCGCAGATGGGCCACATCGCCCCGATCGGCAGGAAGCGCAACCCTGAGACCGGCGAAGACCAGACCACCTACCGGGTCACAGCTCTCGGGGTCGAACAATGGAAGGCGATGGCATGACCTCAGCACCCTCTAGAATACGATGTGCGGTCCTGCCACCTATTCTCCGAGCAGTTGCCGCACATGAAGCATGTAGGACCGCTATGGCTTCTAACGCTCTAGATGCAGCAGCCGCCACAGGCAGCCTCAGGGAAGAACAGATTCGATCAGCCGCCGAGATCCTCAACGAATCTCCCGCTACGATCCGATCCAAAGTAATTCTCCTTCACCGGGCCATCACCGGCTCCTAATTCTTGACGGTCTAGCTCCTTGCTTGTGGAGTGAAGGGGAATCTGCGCTTATCCGTTCACGAATGCTGCGGAAGAGCGTCAACCGCATTGTTTGTCGGAAGGTTCCCCGACCGTCATGACATCCTGTCTCAATATTGGGTACGATCCATCTGTGCATGACGACGATGAATACGACGAAGGCATAGATGAGATGGAGGAGATCGAAGATGAATGCGATCTCTCTCCACTCACTGAAGCAGCAATCGCAGCGCACGAGGTCTATCTAGCGCTGACCGAAGGAGGCTTCCAAGAATACGATGCCCTCCGAATCATCGCGTACCTGATCTCGGAGCAAGGCATGGGAGAGTGAGACTTCCTTTCGTTGCCGCTCCACTCTGGTGGGTCGGTGCGAAGTGCCGTGTCGAACAAATCCCGATCTCCAAGTTCTTCTCGAAACAAACCGCTAAAGAAGCGCGTCGCATCTGCCGTGACTGCCCAGTCCGCTACCGATGCCTTGAAGAAAACCTTGACGAACAGTTCGGTGTATGGGGAGGACATTCTCGTGACGAACGATTCCGTATCCTGTCAGCTATGGATAGGGGTGCTACTCTACGGTCTGCCTCCAAAATTATTGAAACGAAAAGGACAGGCCGGTAAATGGCTCCTGCATCTCTGGACCTCATAATACGAACCGGAGACACCGAACAGGTAACTCTTTACGTGACAAACAACGGGACGCCGGTCAACGTGACCGGGCGTACTTTTATCGCACAGATTCGACTTAACCCATCTTCTCTAACCCCGATCGCTTCTTTCACTTGCGTTATCACGGACGCTGCCGGTGGGGTTGTGACCTGCACCCTTTCCGCAACGGTTACGGCGGCACTCACTCCGGTCTCCGGGGTTTGGGATCTTCAGGAAACCAACGGATCGACGGTCACGACGCTCGTAGCTGGATTCGTTGAGATCGTTCAGGACATTTCTCGATGAATCGCGATGTCACGATAGACATCGCCCCGACTGAATCTTCGGTAGCGATTGTCGATGGTTACACAATCACGGCAGTCATTCAAAACAATGTCATTGATGTTGTTACGGCTTCTGGAGTCGCAGGGCCACAGGGTGCGACTGGCGCAACCGGCGCTCAGGGCGATACTGGTCCACAGGGTTTTCAGGGCGCTAACGGCGATCAGGGAGAGGCCGGAGCGACTGGCCCCCAAGGCGCCTCCGGACCTCAGGGAGACACAGGTCCGCAGGGCGCACAGGGTTTTCAGGGAGCTAACGGCGATCAGGGTGCTCAGGGTGCGACCGGTCTTCAGGGAAGTGCCGGTCCTCAGGGTGACACCGGGCCGAGCGGACCACAGGGGTTTCAAGGTGATATCGGGGCGACCGGTGCTCAAGGTTTCCAAGGCTATGCCGGTGCTGTCGGTGCGACCGGCCCTCAGGGCTTTCAAGGCGAGGTAGGCGCTCAAGGCCACACCGGCGCAACCGGGTTGACTGGCCCCCAAGGCCCACAGGGCGATATCGGTCCTCAAGGCGTTGTCGGAGACACGGGCGCTGATTCGACTGTCCCCGGTCCCCAAGGTTTTCAAGGCGATGCCGGTCCTCAGGGATCGGTCGGGGCGACCGGCGCTACTGGTGCGACCGGTCCGCAAGGTTTTCAAGGTGACCCCGGGGCGCAAGGGGATCAGGGTCCTCAGGGTGCTCAGGGTGCCGTTGGTGCTCAGGGTGATACCGGTCCACAGGGGACACAGGGATTTCAAGGTGCGATCGGGGCGACTGGTTTACAGGGTGACACCGGCCCTCAGGGCTTTCAAGGCGATGCCGGTGCGCAAGGGGATCAGGGTTTTCAAGGCCCTCAGGGAGAGGCCGGAGCGATTGGCCCCCAAGGCGCACAAGGTTTTCAGGGCGATACTGGTCCACAGGGTTTTCAAGGGTCACAGGGTTTTCAGGGCGACACAGGAGCGACCGGCCCGCAAGGAGACACGGGTGCTCAGGGCGATACCGGCCCGCAAGGAGACACGGGTGCTCAGGGCGATACCGGCCCGCAAGGAGACACGGGTGCTCAGGGTGCTCAGGGCGACGCTGGCCCCCAAGGCGACACGGGTCCTCAGGGTTTCCAAGGATTTCAAGGCGAAGCTGGAGCGACTGGCCCGCAGGGTTTTCAGGGTGCTCAAGGCGATACCGGCCCTCAAGGAGACACGGGTGCGACCGGTTTTCAAGGTCCACAGGGCGATATCGGTCCTCAAGGCGCGTCCGGTCCTCAAGGCTTCCAAGGTGCGACCGGTTCGCAGGGTGCATCTGGACCTCAAGGCGACACCGGAGCTACTGGTGCTCAAGGTGCTCAAGGCGCACAGGGCGCAGCTGGTCCTCAAGGTTTTCAGGGATTTCAAGGTGCGATCGGGGCGACTGGTCCTCAGGGAGACACCGGAGCTACTGGTGCTCAAGGTTTTCAGGGTGCTCAGGGTGCCGTTGGTGCTCAGGGCGACCAAGGCGCTCAGGGTGCTGCTGGTCCTCAGGGTGATACTGGTGCCCAAGGCGCTCAGGGTGCTCAGGGCGATACCGGCCCTCAAGGCCCGCAAGGCCCGCAAGGCGACATCGGTCCTCAAGGCGCACAGGGCGCGCAAGGCGCAAATCCATCAGCCGAGGATGACCAACTCATCCTTGCTTTTCAAATCTTCAGTTAGGAGCAGGCGTGGCGATTTTCAGTAAGGAAATCCTTTCGGGGTCAACGGGGGGGCTACCCGTCCTCGTTACTGCGACGGCATCGACGGGGACGACGATTCACGCAACAGGCACATCATCATCGGTTCTTGATGAGATTCACCTTTTTGCGTACAACTCCGACACCGAAACCGTTTCCGTGACAATCCAGTTCGGCGGAACGACATCGCCCGACCAAGATGTGAAGTTGAGTGTTCCCGCTCAAACTGGACTCACCTATGTGATCCCGGGTCTGCTACTTGCCGGGACAGGCTCTGTCGCGCGGACTGTCTATGCCTTTGCGGGGACTGGCTCGAAGATCACGATTAGCGGCTACGTGAACAGGATCGCCTGATGTCGCGGTTCTCCGTTCGCGAGTTGTCGTCGTCACAGGTTTCGGATTGGCACACGAACTCAAAAGCAAGAATCGACATCCCATCACGAACGGGCGCGCTTGTTGTCACAGGCGGCACGCTGACAAGCGACGCTACCTACTACTATCGCAGTTTCACCGCGTCGGGAACGCTTGGGGTGTCGGGGCCGCTCACGGTTGACGTTCTCGTTGTCGCTGGTGGTGGTGCTGGTGGCGCCCGCGTCGGCGGTGGTGGTGGTGCGGGCGGGCTGCTGGCGTTGACATCAGAAATCTTGGAGACCAATCAGGTGATCGTTATCGGTGG
>Ga0129324_10002011_pt1 | contig 12797 bp, 9 predicted proteins | sample CPBDNA_7_FD_96879 | JGI IMG/M metagenome (GOLD analysis project Ga0129324, IMG submission 96879) | Freshwater to marine salinity gradient microbial communities from Chesapeake Bay, USA - CPBay_Spr_15_0.2_DNA | ecosystem: Environmental > Aquatic > Marine > Coastal | place: USA: Chesapeake Bay... | reverse complement strand
CTTGCTCACGATCCTCGAGTCGACGATATGGCGCTGATGGAAGCACTTAAAACTGACGCGTTTTATGTCGGCGCGATTGGGTCTGAGAGAACCTCGGCCGCAAGACGGGGAAGACTTCCAGAGCTTGGGCTAAGCGAGGCAGAGATTGCCACACTGCACGCGCAGATAGGCTTTCAGATAGGCAGCAAAACACCGGCAGAAATCGCGATTGCAGTGATGGCCGAAATTACCGCTGTGCGCCACGGCCGACGAGGCTGACGGCCTCGTTACTCCTGATCAATCCCTAATTCGACGCCCGCTTCCTCGAGCGACTCTAGGCGTCGTGCGCCCGCAAGAATGCCAATGATGCCGTAATTACCCTCGTGGCAGGCGTATTCATAAATTGGCTCGTCGATGCGCGACAGCGGGTATTCGCCCGACCACTGTGCGGTATAAACCGAAGGGTCGTCGACGGTGAATCCGTAGATCAATTTATTATTGCCGTCGCGGCGGAACGTCTCGATCACGGTCAGATTATCTGTCGGCGCGCCTCTGTAAAGATGCCACGGATTATAGTGTTTGGTTTCTACGATAAGCGTATCGCCTTCCCAGCGCCCGATTGAGTCCCCCATCCATTTATTCAGCGCAGGCGAGGCGGCCGATCTTTCGTCGCTGATCTTAATAATGCGCGCGTCGTGCACCATCTCGATGATAATCGTGACATAGCCTGGCGACTGAACGATCTGCATGTGGCTGTTGTACATAACGGGGCTCATTACCGGCCCTGAGCTGTTGCCGAACGAAACAAGACAGCGTTCGCCCAATGAGCGCCCTTCGGGCCCATCGTTGCGGTCGGGCCGGCCTGCGGCGAGTGCTGCCATCGTGTCGTCGAATCCCGCCACGCGTTCTGGTATGCGGCCATTAGCAGGCTCTATTACTGCGGAGGTGCGAAACTCACCATCGATTGTGGGCAAGAACATGCCGCGGTCAGTCCAGAATAGGTCGTAATTGCCTACGGGCGGCAGCGCCTCGGCGGCGGGCGCTGGCCTGTCTGGGTCCAGAGGTTCGTTATCCTCTTCGACTGCCTGCTGCGCCTGTCGTTCGAGCTCGATCGCTTCGGCTTCGGTATACGCGCGCTTGGTGCCGAGTTCAGCAGGGCGTTCGAAAGGCATAACGGTCGCATTTTTCCAATTGCCCTGAAGGTCGGGCACGCCCCATTCGGTAACGCCTGATTGACCATGAGCAGTGGATGCGATGGCTAACACTGACGCAAGGACAGACAGGAAGCTTAGCGGCGACACGGCGTGGCCGACAGTGCGTGATATTCCGATTGGCATTGTGCCGATTGACTTTATAAACGTGGCTAGCATGGTCTCTCCAAGGCGACTGACGCATCGATTTCGCGCATACCGGCGCGTATCCTTTAAAACGGTGACTCGACGCCACAGCTGCGGACGTTATTTTATTGAGAAGAAAATAAACCAGTGGCTAGGCCAAGGCAAGCGCTTCAACTGCTCTGGTAAACGCTTGTTAGAGCGGCGCTCGGCGCGGCCACGGAGCAGCACTCTCTAGCTGTGCTGCAAGCTTGAGCAGCAGGGCATCTTGGCCCCAGTCGGCACTCATCTGGATGCCAATAGGCAGCCCAGTGCTTGTGCTATGCAGTGGCACCGACATACTGGGTGCGCCCGTGCCATTGTAAAAGGCGGTGAAACCGCTGTACTGGCTGAATTTGGCGGCGTAATCTTTTAGGTCGGTGCTGTTCATATTGAGCCAGCCGAGTGGCGCAGGCGGCTTGCTGAGTACCGGCGACACGATTATGTCGACTGTCTGGTGGAAAGCGTGCATCGCCAGTTCTAGGCGCCGAAGGCTGTCGCGTGCCTTCACATAGTCAGAGGCGGTTACTTTGGCGCCGCCCTTGGCCATCACCTTGGTCGAGAGTTCGACCGGCGCCTCATCGAGGCTAAGCCCTAGTGAGTCTAGCCGCGGCTGTATGCTTTGTAGTACATGCGTACCTATGATTTTAGACATGGCACTGGCTGCCCGCGAATGGTCTGCCGGATGAGGCTGTTCTTCGACGCTGTGACCAAGACTTTCAAGTAATTTCCCCGCCGCACGGACGCCTGCGAGCACTTCGGTATCGATCAGCTCACCTGTCGGATGTGTGGTGACAAGCGCTATGCGCAGCTTAGCGGGCGGCGCTTGTTTAAGCGCGTCGGAGAAGCTCGGGTTCGTCCCAACTGTCTGCTGGGCGAGCAGAGGGTTGGCGAATAAATCGTGAGTAGTCAGCGTAATCAAGTCGAGAAAAGCGGCACTGTCGCGAACCGTTTGGCTCACCACATGCCCGACACTGAGCCCGCTCCAGCATTCGGCGAGCGTGCCTTCTATAGTCGTAAGTCCGCGACTTGGCTTGAGACCAAAGAGGCCGCAGTTGGCTGCAGGAATACGGATTGAACCACCGCCGTCGCTGGCGTGTGCGGCGGGGACAATGCCCGCTGCGACGGCAGCAGCAGCGCCACCCGACGAGCCGCCGGTGGAGTGAGTGAGTTGCCATGGATTGCGGCAAGCGCCAGTCAATACAGGTTCGGTGGTTAGTGTGAGGCCCCATTCGGGCGTGTTAGTTTTGCCCAGTATGTTAAGCCCCGCATCGACATAGCGCTGCACTATTTTGGCGTTGTTTTGAGCGATAAAATCCTTGAACAACGCACTGCCAAAACAGGCAGGCAGACCCGCGGCGGGGCTCAGGTCTTTGATAAGAAATGGCACGCCTGCGAGCGGGGAAGAATTGTTTGGGCTCGCTGCCTTTACTCGAGCAAGCGCGGCGTCATAGCCCTCATGCACGATCGCGTTAAGGGCTGGGTTAATCTCTTGCGCGCGCTCGACTGCGCATTGATTGACTTCTAAGGCGCTAAAATCGCCACGGGCGATACCTTCGCCAAGTGCGATGGCGTCCAATGTCAGATAGTCTTCTTTTGAGAGCATAATAACCTCTGTTTTCTGGCCCTAATTATCGAAGCGTCCCGCGGTATACCATTTCACCTCACTCGCTCGTGTTTCAACGAGATCGACAACATCGAGGATCAACGCAAAAAGCGCCATCCTCACCACGACGCCGTTGTCGGTCTGCCTAAAAATCGCGAGATTAGGATGCAGGTTCAGGTCGTTATCGAGCTCGTTCGCCTCTTCGCGTGAATCGCGTGGCAGCGGATGCATGATGACCGTATTGGGGGCGCAGTTGCGTGTGTAAATTTCTTGATTAAGTTTGAAGCGGCCGCGGTAAATATTGGCTTCAAGGCGGCTGCTAAACCGTTCTTCTTGAATACGGGTAAGATACACAGTGTCGTTGTCGTTAAGGCCTTTTTCCATGTCATCGGTTTCGATAACACTGTGGCCCGCAGCGCGTAATTCGGCCACGATATTTTCAGGCATTTTAAGTTCGGCAGGAGAGATCAGCGTAAACGTGATTTTGGTGAATAACAGAAGCAGCTGCGAAAGCGAATGCACTGTGCGGCCATGCTTCAGATCGCCCACCATGGCTATGTGCATGCCGTCTATTTTACGACTGTTCGCATTGAGCTCTTTTTTAATCGTGTAAAGGTCAAGCAGTGCCTGCGAGGGATGTTCATTAGGCCCGTCGCCGCCGTTAATGACAGGCACGCGGCTCGCGCGCGAAAACTCCTCTACCGAGCCCGCCTGCGGGTGGCGCATGACGATAATGTCGCTGTAGCCGCTGACCACTCGAGCGGTATCGTAGAGTGACTCGCCTTTAGAGATCGATGAGGTTTTAATGTCTGAGGTTTCGCGTACATAGCCGCCGAGAAGATTAAACGCGCAGCCAAAACTAAAGCGCGTGCGGGTGCTTGGCTCGAAAAACATATTGCCTAGAATAGCGCCGTCCAGCGCGTTGGTGCGGCGCTCTCGACGCGCAAAGGGCTGCATGCTGTCGGCGACATCGAAGACGCGCTCGATGGCGGCTCGGTCGAACTGGGTGACGCTGGTGATATGGCTGCCGCGGAAATCCATGTAGCTCGTTTATCCTTATTTTTCTTGATGTTGCTGACTGTTATGAATAGCCTGAGTGCCTCGTTTCTCGAAATGATCTGCCCTCTAAGCTGAGGTTGAGAGGCTAACCGCCGATAAGTCTACTACAGTTGCGCGCCACGCTGTAATCGCCGCGAACGCCTTTCTGCGAAGTGGCGTCTTGCATACAGCGGAGCGCCAATAACCGCATCGAATTAGAGCGAAAATTGGAGAGGATAAGGATGGCGGGCAAAAGCATCTATTGGTACGACTTCGAGACCTTTGGTAAAGACGCGAAGCGCGGCCGAGCCTCGCAGTTCGCAGGGATCCGCACCGATGAAGACCTAAATATTATCGGTGAGCCTCTGCTGCTCTATTGTAAGCCGAGTCCGGATTTCCTCCCTGAGCCGATGGCCTGCTATATCACCGGCATCTTGCCTCAGAAGGCTGCTGCTGAAGGACTTTGCGAGCGTGAGTTTATCGAGCGCATCCTCGCCGAATTTTCAGAGCCCGGTACCTGTGTCGCAGGCTATAACAGTCTGCGTTTCGATGACGAGATGACAAGGCAGTTGCTCTACCGCAATTTCCACGACCCTTACGAGCGCGAATACAAGAACGGGAATTCACGCTGGGATCTTATCGATGTCGTGCGCCTGTGCGCTGGCGTTCGCCCCGATGGGATTAATTGGCCGCTGCGTGAAGACGGTTCGCGCAGTTTTAGGCTAGATCAGCTGACGGTGGCTAACGGTATCGAGCACGGCGCGGCGCATGATGCGCTTGCTGATGTTATTGCAACTATTGAGATGGCAAAACTCCTGCGCAAAGCACAGCCTAAACTGTATGATTATGCCTACGGGCTTCGGTCGAAGGCTGCGGTTCGGGCGCAATTTGACCTGGTGACACACAAACCAGTGCTGTTTGTATCGATGGCTTTTCCTGCGCGACAGGGATGTCTGTCCTTTGTCATGCCGCTCTGTCCGCATCCCACTAACAATAATGCAATTATCGCATGCGATCTTCGGGTAGACCCCGCGCATTGGCTAAGCCTTTCCGCCGAGGAATTGGCGACGAGACTCTATAAGCGTCGGAGCGAACTTCCCGAAGGAGAGGAGACGGTGCCGCTGCATGTCATTGCAACAAATAAATGCCCAGTCATAGCACCAATAGGGGTGCTAGATGAGGCGCTTGCGGCCCGCTACGGCCTAGATAATACAATTTGGAAGCGGCATTTTGAGGTTATTCAAGCAGCAGTGGACGCAGCGGCAACGGTGACGGCCGCGTTTGGGCGTGCAAGCGAAGGCGCGGCCGAGACGGATCCTGACTTCATGATTTATTCGGGCTTTTTTGGTGACTCAGACAAAAAATTGATGCAGACCGTGCGCCGGTCAGCGCCAGCCGATCTTGGGCGTCTGGATATCCCCTTTAGAGACCCGCGATTAAAAGAGATGCTGTTTCGTTATCGCGCGCGCAATTACCCTGAGACCCTCACGGACGACGAGTGCAAGCAGTGGCAGAGCTTTTGTTTGTCCCGCGTCAATGACAGGCATGCCCGAGAAATCTACGCTGCCGGTGTCGCTGAGGCGAGGGGGCGAGGAGGGGCTGAGGTCGAGTCGCTGCTAGACTCGTTGAATGCGTATGTCGATTCTCTAAGCGTCGAACACAAATAGCGTAGAGAACGTCAAAGCTAATCACAGAAGCCTCGCTACCTATTAGTGTGGGAAACCAGTAAAATTCGCCCAGTAATAATGTCAGGCAGCACCACCTTTCAGGTGAGTGTCATCAACTTACGAAAGCGATCGTGAACGCCTACTATGTCGAGGGAATATGGACAAGTTTCAAGAGATCAGGCCGTATCAAGACGATGAGGTGCAAGCGGTCCTTGAGTCACTGCTGCGAGATGCTGAAATGCTCGACAGTATCGCCCGCTTTTATGCGCCTAATTTCTCACGCGTCCTCCCTTTCGCAGCGCGAATATTCGCGAGATCAACGTTAAAAAAGCAGCTGCGCGGCGTCGATAGCATCCGTGAAATCCAGCACGTGATCGCGACATACATGGACAAGATGATCGAGGAGACGACGACGTCGCTCACGCATTCGGGTCTTGAAAATCTGAGGCCTGGGCGAAGCTATGTCTTTATTTGCAATCACCGCGATATCGCCATGGACCCAGCGTTCGTAAACTACATGCTTTATCACGCAGGATTCGAGACGCTACAGATAGCGATTGGCGATAATCTATTGAAGAAGCGCTTTGTGTCCGATTTGATGAGGCTTAATAAAAGCTTCATCGTTAAGCGTTCGGTTAAGGGACGAGAGCTGCTTGCCTCACTAAGGTTGTTATCAGAATACATCCATTACTGCATCGAGACGGGAAATAATGTTTGGATAGCGCAGCGTGAGGGCCGAGCGAAAGACGGAATAGATCGGACAGACCCTGCGCTGTTGAAAATGCTCGCTATCGCACACCGCAAAGAACCGATGCGTGAGAGCCTAGGCCGGCTGCATATCATTCCGGTGACTCTTTCTTACCAATACGATGCCTGCGATACGCTGAAGGCACAAGAACTCTATTTGCGTGAGAAAGAGGGCGGGTTTCAGAAAGACGAAGGCAGTGACATTCGTTCGATAGTGACGGGGATGATGGGCGAAAAAGGCGCGGTGCATGTGGCGTTTGGAGAAGAATTGGAACTCGATTCGGATGAGCCTGAAAAAATTGCTACGGCAATCGATGCGCAAATACTTGCTAATTATCGGCTTCAGGACATTAATTATCTTGCGCTACAGCGATTGCTGGCCGCGGGGAAACTCACCGAGACTGAAACGCTTAAAGCCTCAGATATTCTCGCAGATTGGCAAGCCAAAGCAGACGACTTGTTGGCCTTCGAGCATCGTCTGAACGGCGTAGCTGCGGAGCTGCACCCGTATTGGCTACGCAGCTATGCGAATAGCGCGTTACTCAAAGCCTAGCTGGCGAGCAGGGGGGGGGCGGTTCTGCGCTACACCAGCAATCATAGCTCAGCGTGCTATCCGCGGTTTAGTTTTGCAGCCGCAACGTCAAAGCGCTCGCGCAGTTCTTTTCGTTTTTCTGGCGAGAGGGGGCCTAGGCATTGCAGTCTCAACTGTTCATCGCGCGAGTGCTTGATAACGTCAGCAGCTGAACGCTTGGCTTGCCCAAACACGGCTTTAAGCTGCTCTAATTGCAACTGCATGCGGAGCGCCTGATCTGCACTTGGCGTGTCTACATTGGCGCTAATTTCAAGTTCTGTGCAAAGCCTTGCGGCGCTGATTGCCGCCTCACTGCTTAACTTGTCTAGATCGGCAGCTTTGGTAGCCTTGAGTAACGATGCGAGGCGTGCGTCTAAAATGGCTGTGAACGAATCATCATCAGGCTTTGTTAGCGTCTTCCAGTCTTCCGAATCAAAGGCAGCTTTCGCAGTCGCAAACTCGTCCGCGTCTTTAGCGCTTAGGAGACTTGCTTCAAATGCGTCGAGCTTGTCAGTTAATGCGCTCACCGTCGCGATCCGCTGCTGCTGTCTCTTGTCGGGAAGCGCTTTATAACGCGTATCGAATCGACGCTTAAGCGTAGTAAATCGCTCGGTATAGATTTTGCCGCGATTCCCAAGCTTAGGGCTGAGTGCCGCAGAGAACTGTTGCGACTGATCTTGGTACTGCTCACGAGCTTGCCTAAACTCCTCGTCATCAAGGGCAAGCAGTGACTCAAGCGAGCTGAGCAATGCGTCGAGTTCGGCGCTGACCTTCGCTATGTCGATATTGGCATGGGCTGTCTTCGAATTACGACTCGCAGTGTTTTCTCGGCGTGGTCTGCTCTCGGCTGATTCGCCCGCCTCGCGGGTGAAAATGCTGTCACACGCGGCGCGGAAGGCGCGCCAATAATTCTGATCATCTTTATGATTGCTAGGGCCTATTTCTTTCCATTGGCGTTGAAGCTCTTTGGCTGCACGCATAGCTTCAGCACGGTCATCAGAGGCCGCTAAGGCTTCGGCTTGGGCAATCGCTTCGAGTTTGCGATTGGCGTTCTCTTGGCTCGCTTCGCGGCGTAACTTACGCAAATTATTGAGAAGTCCGTAATAGCGCTTTTGCAGTTCTTTTATCTTGGCTTGCTCAACCGGCGCGGTGTCTTTCCAGCGCTGTTCTGCAGCGCTGATAATGGTGCCGATTTCCGCTGCGAGGCGCTGTTCGTTTGCCTTGGCATTCTCGCTTGAGTCGTCATTCTCAGCTGCTGTTGTGTCTGCACTGCTTAGACGCTCAAAATCAGCCTCGAGCTGCGTGCAAAGCGCGACGCGGTTGTCGAAATTTTCAACTAGCGATTGTTTGCGCTGTTTAAAATGGTCTTTACACGGAGCGTAGGCATCGTCAGACAGCTTTTTAAATTTCTTCCACAGCGATTCATTCTGCTGTGACCGACCCAGCGTTTTCCATTCTTGATGCGCAGCGCTAATCGCTTTAGCGCGTTCCGCGCCTTGAATATCCGATTCCAAGAGCAACTGCATAGCGGCAATAAGTTCTTTCTTTTTCTCGGCGGAGGCGAAAAGCTTCCAATCCTTTAATTCCTGGTAGCGTGCTCTGTGTTCGTTTAACTGCTTTTGTACGGCATTACGCAGTTTGCCACTAAGGGGCATTAATGCAGTCTGAATCTTATCCCAAGCAGACAAGCTGGCGTCTGAATGCCCGCCATCTAAAGCGAGCTTCAGCTCTTCGATAGATGCGTTTGCTTTTGCGCTCATGTCTTCTTGATGGGCTTTGTTTTGAGCGAGCAATTCCACCATAGCTGTATGCAGCGCCTGCCCTTTTTCTTTCTCAGGCGAGGCTTCAGCGGGCAGCTGCTTGCGTATTTCACCTAGTCTGTTGCCTAGCGAGTTTATTTCTGTAGTTTGTTTGGGGGTCAAGGCTTGAATGAGAGGCTCTAAAATACTGAGTTCAGCACTTGGATCTGCGTAGACCGGCTGTGTTTTTTCCCGCACAGGTTCCGGAGCACTCGATTCTAAGCTCTCGGCTTGAGTGACCGTCGGCGCGGATTCGGCAACAACTGTCTCTGTACTCACGTCTAGCGTCGGCGGCTCAGCGTCTGGTGCAGCGGCGTCTATCGCCTCAGTAATCTCGAGTGCGTCGTCAGCCTTCGTCTCTGCTGCTGCGTCTGTCGCTGGAATGTCTGAGGTTGGATTGCTAGATGTTGTCATAACGTGAACCGTGTTTGTTTTTTTGAATGCTATAAAGGCAGAGTTTATCAGATGTTGAATCCCTGCCGACACAAAGAATTACGTCAATGTCGATTGTCTGCCCTAAGCACGAAAGGTTGGTTGCATGCAGGCAGCGCGGTTGTAAGTCGATATTTTTCGGCCAAATCTACCCTTGCTGCTATACTTCGAAGGGTCACAGCTTGCACAGCTTTTGTGGCTACTAGCAGGCAGCGCAGGCCCTGCGGGATGCGCAGCTGACGTATCTCACAGATTTAATCACCTACTTACTCATACCTTGGAACACCATGCTAGCCCAATCTGTAAAAGACTCAATCCAAGGTGCCTATCGGCAGATGATTAGTGCGAAGGAACTCACCCCGCGCTATGGGCAACGGCTGATGATTGCCGAGATAGCGAAAGCGTTTGGCAGCCTGCCGAATCACGCAGGCCCTCCGCCGATTGTTGTTGTTGAGGCCGGCACCGGCACTGGTAAGACTATGGCCTATACCTTGGCCGTCTTGCCGATAGCCCGTGAACTTGGCCTGAAGGTCATTATAGCGACCGCCACCGTCGCGCTGCAGGAGCAGGTAACGCAAAAAGATCTTCCCGAAATCCTCGACGCGTCCGAATTAGATTTCTCCGTGTCTCTGGCGAAAGGGCGAGGCCGTTATCTGTGCCTTTCTAAGCTCGACATGCTGCTCAGCGGCGGCGATTCGATGCAGGCAATGATGGATCTCTATGGCGACGATGTGAGTGATCCGAGTCATGGCGATAGGCTTCTCTACGAGAAACTTCTCGATGCGTTAAGCAAAGGGGTTTGGGACGGCGACAGAGACTCCTGGAAGGACTTGATAACGGAGGAAAACTGGCGGCCTCTAACGGTGGATAATTCTCAGTGTATGGGGCCTAAATGCAGTAACTTTAGGAATTGTTGTTTCTACCAAGCGCGCGATTCGATGACCGAAGCGGACTGTATTGTGAGTAATCATGATTTGGTGCTCGCTGATCTGGCCCTAGGTGGCGGAGTGATATTGCCGGAGCCCGAGGAGTGTCTCTATGTTTTTGATGAGGCTCACCACTTGCCCTTGAAGAGCAATAATCATTTCGCGTCGACAACCCGCATAAAGTCGACGGCGGGGTGGCTTGAGAAATCAGAGAAATTACTCAAAGGCCTTAATAAAGACGAATTTCTCGATACGAAGGCGCTGCAGTCACTTACGACGCTAGGGGTGAGTCTACGCAGCGAGCTTGATGTGGTCTGGGTGCTACTCGAACAGATTGCCGAGGCGGCGGACACAGGAGAAAGCTACGAAGATCGAGTTCAGTATGCGTTTGAGCTTGGGATTGTCCCGGCGCCTATTCGGGCTGCTGCACAAAATTTGGCGACGCTCTTTACGCGCTATGGCACAGGACTGCGCGCTGTAGTCGACGAATTAAAAGAGGCGTTAGAGGAGGGCGGTGAGCCTGCGCGTCGAGAACTTGCTGAGCAGTGGTACGGTCTTGCGGGAAGTGCGTTGCAGCGCGCGGAATCGTGTCTTTCGTTGTGGTCCAATTACGCAGGCGAAGATCCACAGGGCAAGGCGCCTAATGCGCGCTGGTTAACCTATAATCCCAGTGACGCATTTCCGGATATTACGCTTGCAACAAGCCCTGTTCTCGCGGCTGATGCGTTACAAGAGCGCTTATGGGAGCGCTGTGCAGGCGCTGTGCTTACCTCGGCGACACTGTCCGCTTTGGGCGAATTCTCAATGCTAAAAATGCGCGCGGGGCTGCCAGAGCATGCCTCCTATCTGCGCATCTTGAGTCCGTTTAAGTTTAATGAGGTGGCGACACTGTCTGTGCCCAAGATGAACTGTTTGCCAGCAGAGGTCGACAAGCACACAGCGTTTATTGCCGAGGCTATTCCGCGTCTCGTCGATCCCCAAGCGGGTTCACTCATGCTATTTAGTAGTCGCAGGCAGATGCTTGACGTGATGGGGCAATTGCCGCGTGAGTGGCTCGATCGTGTACTGTGCCAAGACGATTTCCAGAAATCTCAGCTGCTTAAATACCATAAGCAGCGAGTCGATGCCGCGGAAGGTAGCCTGATATTCGGGCTAGCAAGTTTTGCTGAGGGTGTCGATCTACCCGGCGAATATTGCACACATGTCCTCATTGCAAAAATCCCGTTTGCGGTGCCCAACGAGCCGATAGAAATGACGTTAGCCAAATGGGTAGAGCAGCAGGGGCTTAATCCCTTTATGACACTGACCGTCCCTGACGCTGCGTTTAAGCTTGTGCAGGCAACGGGGCGATTGCTACGCAATGAAAAAGACACGGGCAAGATCACTATCTTTGATGAGCGGCTTTCTACTCAGCGCTATGGCCGAACTATTCTCGATTCCCTGCCGCCTTACCGCTTAGAGCTATTAAAATAGGCTCTGTAGTTGGTTTTATGACTCGCGGCTCCGAGTGGGCCGCACTGGGTTAGCTAGTCAGCTTGGCTGCGGCGAGGAAACCGGCCACCGCGCCAACGAGAGTGGTTATAAGCAACTGCTCAAAAATAACCCCAAGGCCGAAGCCGAGCACAATACCCATCGTTATACACAGCGCATAAGTGCCTTGCTTTGCATTGTCTTTTTTCTTGCGGCTCATAAGATTCTCCTGCAATCGCTCACGCCATTTTTTTAAAGAATACGCATTGAATAAATCGTTGTACCAAGTTCTGCATTACGTCGAGGGTTTACCTCAATGCTGCCTATTTCACCGATTACCGACATTCCGTCAACCACGTTGCCGATGGGGGTGACGCGACCATCAAGCCAAGGGCTTGGGAGCAAACTGATGACGAGTTCGACGCCAGTCTCGCCCGGTGTGGTTGTCATAAGCGCAACGGTGCCTTGAGTAATGGGTTGTGTTCCTAATGCCGCAGAGTAGCGGTGGCCGAGGTTCTCGAGAACATCGAGCACACTCATCTGCTGCAGACGTTGCATCATTTTCTCGCTTTGGTTTCTCAGTGCTTGTGCGGTATCTATTCCCTCTGCTAGATACAGAGGGGCGAGAATTTCGCGTTCGAAATCCTCTCTATTCGCGATCGCGAGACTCGGGTCAACCTCGGCGCTGCTGCTGAATAATGGGCGCGTGTCGAGGCCAAGAGCTGCGCCGTCGATCTCGGCGCGAATCGACTGAGGCTGCAGTCCGAAACGGTTTAGCGCGGGATTTCCTGCCCGCAGTGTGCGACCAGGCACGACAGTGTGAAAACTGGACTGATCGTAGTAACGGGATTTCAACTCAGTTCCTGGGAATTCATAGTCACCGCTAACGAGTGCGATAAATCGAGCTACGTTGCGAGGCGCCGAGCGCGTGTATAGCTCAATGTAAAACGCGCCTTTAGAGGTGAACACCGCGACGAGAGGGTTTTCTGGATCCGCCATTGCCGCGCGTGCGCGAGCCTCATCAGCATAGAGTGCGGTGTTAGAAAAAAAGACGAGTAATATCGCAACAAGCGTGATCAAGGCTCGCTGTCGGATATTCGAGCACTGCCGGTTCAAGGCGTCTGCATTGAACGCACGCATTGAGTCAACAGCTAGCGAATGGGGTTTCATAGTCGTTTATCGAGATCAT
>Ga0129324_10002008_pt1 | contig 12800 bp, 17 predicted proteins | sample CPBDNA_7_FD_96879 | JGI IMG/M metagenome (GOLD analysis project Ga0129324, IMG submission 96879) | Freshwater to marine salinity gradient microbial communities from Chesapeake Bay, USA - CPBay_Spr_15_0.2_DNA | ecosystem: Environmental > Aquatic > Marine > Coastal | place: USA: Chesapeake Bay... | reverse complement strand
TAGACCACTAATATCGTATGCTGTTGACCCATCGGTTGTGACTGTTAAATTCTTACTAAAGTCTGCGCCTTGATCTACAACTAAATTGATTGATGTACTTTGTGTGACTGCCATATAATCTCCTTACCGTATATTTATAAGATTATGAATGACTATTAATATTAAAAGATTCTAATATATTTTTCTCTACAGCCCTTATATTAATGTGAATAAACCTAAAAGGTTCTAGTCCGTGATCTACCTGATATGCATGAGACATATACGCAGGAAATAACATTAATGAACCTGGTCTAACAGGATAATTTATAACATCATTTGCGTTAGTAACTATTGTACTATCTTTTTCTTTTAATTTAAGAGGTGGGTGTGCTGTTCTTGGATCCTGAAATAAAGGCCTAGATGTTTTTTCACTGGCTTTTAAAAAGTAGAAACCTGATATATGATTGTTTGAGTGTGTGTGAAACCAATGATGACCAGCGCCATTTTTTGAAAATTCTTGTACCCAACTCTCTGTGAAAATAAGACTATAATTTTCCATATCATAACCCATATCATCTAAAACATATCTTGCCTTTGATGCCATATAGTTATGAAAAAAGTTAAAATGTTCATTAGGCTCTAGAGGTTTACTATGATAAGTTAACCCTATATCATTTTTATAACCTATAGCTAATCTTTTTTTATTTTCATCTTCCATACCTTTTATGGCATCATTAATAAAAGGATCGCACAATTCGTTTAATCTATTAACCCATTGTGGTTTTTCCTCGTAATATACGGGTGATGAAAAATACTCTTTTTTATTCATTTAATCTTGTTATTACTGTGTCTATATCTTCTAAAACTTTCCAAGTGCTCTGATTATCCTCAGCATGTATCGCTGTACCTATACCATCTTCACTAGGGTAAACTGATAATATCTTATCTGTGTTAATAGTCAAATGTTTACCTAGATAAGGTTGTATTTCTATATTAGGTAGTGTGCTACCATTTGTGAATGTTTTAAATTTACCTTTTGATTTTTTTATATCTAATGTTTTTAAATTATTAAAATCTATTTCTTTACTCATTATTTTATCTCCAATTGATATTCTTCTTTTCCAAATTTACCTCTACAAAAATAATTAAAAGCCAAAGAGTATCTGTTTGTATTACTTATATTTTTTATAACATTGTGTTCTAAATGAGAGGGAAATATAATTATCATATCCTGTACTGTATCTAACTGATAACGATCAGACACAATCATAGACTGTTTATCATACTCCATCATCATACAATCGTCAAATAAATTTTTGTGATTAGACCTATGAAATTGTATATTACCTGAATTTTCAGCCACATAAGGATAATAAACACCACTAAGCATAGCATTTGAGTGGTGATGTATTTGTGCCTCATCATTTGGTTGATGAATGTTAATCCAAGAGTTTGTCATATAAAATTTTATTTGCTCTTTTATGTTTAAATATTTTCTAATATAAAGATTACAATGTTTATCAATTTCTTTTTTTAGATCAGGCATCTCTTTTAATATATAGCGATTTTTAGATATATCACTATTGCCTATATTTGTTCTTTTGTATTCCAAATTAACTATGAAATCTATCCACTCTTGTTTAGTTTTTATTTTAGATTCATAAACTGGTATAGGCCAAAGATGATGAACTTTAAAGTGATTCACTAATCTTCCACTCCTGTTGGTACTGTATAGTAGAAATGTGTAATCGTATATTTTCCATAACCTATACTTTTTGGACTTGTACTAAACTTTATAGGACTAACACTATGTAAATATGAACAAGGGAACATAACCATTCTATTATTTCTTAATTTTATTTCTATATCAGGTTCATTAAATTTAAAATCACCACCATCAAATAACCTTGGCTCTCTTACCATCCATATTAGACAAGTAAATGTAAAACTATCAAAGTGTGGTCTATAATGATCGTTTTGTTCATAGTAAGACAATAAAGTGGTGTCTCTATTTGTCGCTCTAAAACTACGACCATAAGGCACAACTTGTTCCATTATTTTAAAAAACTCTGGTGTAGTTTGTTTATACATACAGTTAAATATTGGCGATATATTTCTATTTTTATAATATTCTTCCATATAAAATCTATAAGCATTACTTTTTGCTGTACCATCATCATCACGAGCAACAATAGTATTTTCTGCTCTTTTTATATCTTGTTTTGGGTGGGAACTATAAAAATCTAATTCTTTCCAAATTGCTTCTTGTTCGCTTTGGGTATACCAATTATCTACAAGTACAAATGGAAATACAGGATTATCTTTTATGATTTTTATATCCCAGTCTTGTTTTATGACTTTTTCACCTGACATAATAAATTAAAATTAGTAAATTATCTTTTTAGATTTTGTAAACTCTTTATTTGTTTCTTCTTCTTTGATTTTATTTTCTATTTTAAAAGGTTGATTTTGTAATGCTAATGACTCTGGTGACCTGTATTTGGATGGCATGCCTAGATAAGGTCTACCATCAAAAGGTATATTGTACTTGCCGTCTCTTTCATTATAATGTAAAAACGCTTGTGCGTGATTTATTCCCCCAAATGGTTCTCGCCAATGTTGTAATTCATCACCACGGTATATTATCATATCGCCTGGTTTCATATTAATTGGTATTTCTTTACCATTTTTATCTTCTATGAACATTGGCCAATCCCAATCAGGATAAACACTTGCATCAATATTTGACACATCATACCCTAAACATAGTGTTGTAGATATTTCACAACTCGCTCTATCACTATGTTTTGTTAATTCTGTACCTGTCGTATATAATCTATGATAAGAATAAGTTGGAACTAAATCTTTACCTGTAAGGGTTTGCATCTGTTCTAAAGATAGACTTAAAAGAGTGTCAAATATAGGATCGCCATATTTACTAAAATCACCAGGAGCTTGTGAGTCAGTAAAAGTGCCATCTATATCTTTATCTGTTTCAATATCGTGTTCTTCATAATAATTTAATCTTGTTGCTTCTAATTGTATGTGATGATATAATAAATTACACATTTCTATCGGCACAAATTTATCTATCTTAACCCATCTATGTTCTTCAAAGAATTTAGCAGCAGGGTGTACAACCGCTGGATTTAATCCAGACATACCTTTTAGTTGTTCTGTTGCACTTTCTTGTTGTTCTTTTGTCAACTCGTTCCAATTTTCAATTTTTGTATTCATAATACTCCTTAATTCTATTTAGACCTACTTAAAAGGTTCTCCTATTGACCATAGCACTAATGAATATCTTGTTCCTTTAGTGACAGGTGTGACCTGATGATAGACATATGACGGAAAAACAATTAAAGAACCTTGTGGTCTTATTTCAGTAGCCTCGTGGAATCTCTTACCAGCAGCGTGTGGACCAAAATCAAATTTTAGATTACCACCATCATATTCACCTGGTTTATTTAAATTTAGTGTTAAAGATAACTTTCTAACTTTACCTACCATATTTTGATTATTTGTATATCCTTTTGGTGGTCTACCTTTTTCATCTTTAGGACTTACACCTGGTATATATCTTTTATATTTACCAAAGTGACAACTATTTCCATCAGCGTGCCAACCATAAAAACCACCAGGATTATATTTTGTGAATTGAAAAGACTCACTAAAATCCCAATTATATTTCCAACCAGCATCTTTGTTAGCTTGATGAATAAAAGGGTGTATTAAATTATATAACCATTCATCATTAAACCATGCAACTTCACTATCTCTAATATATCTTGTTTGTTCAATATTTTCTTTGTCACCAATTCGTTTTTTGACATCTTCAACTGTCTCATCTTTTTGTGGTATCGCTTCTCTACCTTCTTTTTCAAATGCTTGTTTATGATTGTCACCAAAAGTAGTCGCCTCTGTAGACCCACCACTTTTTTTAATTTCTTGTATTTGCTTCTCACCCATATCAATTATCTTTTGACAATTTTCAGGTGATATTGCTTCTTTAAAATAATAATAAGAATTTCTAACTTGCATAATATTATTTAGACTACCCTAAAATTACCAGATACGCTGATACGCTCTTCATCAATCCAATATGCTGGAACATAATGTTTTAATTTACTTGGAAATATGAATATTAAATTTTCAAAAGGTCTAACAGGATAATCATAACCATCTAATGTACTGAGATTAGTATTGTGATGAAAAACTATCTCACCAGCGTGTTGATTATTAGATTCAGGCTGATTTTCAAAAATTTTCTTTGGCACTTTACAATATATAACAAATGATAACGCACCTGAATGTGTGTGTGGTGGATTAAAATCGTGTTTTTGAGAAAAGTTTATCCACAGCGTATCTAACTGTAATTTACCTTGTTTCGTTGAATTTTTTACTTTTGAGTCTACTACTTCTAAAAGTTGCGAGATACCTTGATAGTCTGATCCAAATTGTTGATATATACCATTAAAAAATCTCTCAACATATTTTAATAGATATTTCTCTGCCCTATCTACAAAGTCACTTTTATAGTGTAAAGAACGACCATACTTTAAATTACCAGCAAGTCTAGGATTCCAATCGTCTTTATCTTTTTGTAATCTACGACCTTCTTCTATTAATGATTTTGTGAAATTTTCATCTACAATAGATTGAAATATTGGAGGACTAAAAGGATATAATATTTTATCACCATCTGCAGTCTCATATTTAGCAACGTTTGTTCTGTATTCCATCATCACACACCTTCACTTGTTAATTATGTAATATTATTTAGATAAGTTTTTAATACTTAACTATTACAACTCCTTTACCACCCCCATAAGCATTATTACCATTTGATGATCCTCCACCGCCACCACCTCTATTAGCAGTACCAGTTGCGCCTGAACCATTACCAGAACCACCACCTGATCCACCTCTTGCGCCACCACCTTGACCACCTGAAGGAGTACACGCAGGGTTAGTATTATCACTTCCATTTCCTCCGCCACCACCACCAGCATAATAAACTGAAGTAGTACCATCAGCGATTGTATAAGCTCTACCATTACCACCATTACCTCCTCTAGCACCTGCATCAGGAGAACCAGTTGCTCCTGCTCCTCCTCCACCACCAGCACCATTAGTTCCTGGTGAAGCTCCTGAACCACCACCATTTCCAAAACCATAAGCGCCAGAGTTACCTGGTTGAGTTGGTTGAGTTGCAGAACCAGCAGAAGCTCCTGATTGAGAACGACCTCCGACTGATCCACCATCTGATGTTGCACCTGGACCATTACCGCCAGCTCCACCAGAACCACCTTTAGCAGTTAATGCACCACCTTGTCCTAAACCTGGACTAGGAGATGCTCCAAATACAGAATCTTGTCCTGATGGTCCACTTCCTGGTGATCCACTTGCTGGACCTCCAGCACAACCAACAGTGACAGCAATTGTTCCACCTGGTGTGACTGGATAATTAGGCATAAATATCAAACCACCAGCACCACCACCACCTGATCCGTGGTTTCCTGGTGTAGCACCACCTCCACCACCACCTGCAACTACAAGTACCTCGTGTAATTGAGACATACCAGATGGTACAGCAAATGTACCTGATGCAGTAAATGTTTGGTATTGAATTTGTTTATTAACTGCAATAGAAAATGCTCTTGATGATGTGTTTGATGCAGCGTCAACGGCTCTTATAACAAAGTTAAAAGTTGTCGTTGCAGCAGGGTCAGATACCGTTCCACTAATTACACCGATACCACCTTCACTTGATTCATTTGATAAAGATAAACCTGGAGGTATTGTTCCTGATTGTTTTTCATAAGTAACTACACCTGCTGATTCTGGGTCATTAGCATTAATTACAAATCTTAAACCACTATCATTTCCAGTTACAGTACCTAAACTACCTGCTGATGTGACATATACAGGTTGAGCATTTATATTTAAATTATTGTCTAATCTTGCTTGAATGTTATTAGGAGTTGTGACCACAACATCAAAAGGTTCATTTGCGTTAGTTAAATTTGATGTATTTTTAGCAACCACACAAGTTAATTGTGTAGTAGAATTTACGGTTACTGTATCAAAAGCAATATCAGTTCCACCACTAGTCACTAACTTGGCTGTAGTTCCTGCAACAAATCCTGTACCTGTGATGACTAATGTATAGTTTCCAGTGCCATCGCCTGTTAAGAAATTTGTAGGTGAAATACTTGAAACAGTTGGCCCTTGAACACCAACGTTTGATGATTGAATTTTTTTAATTGCACCAGCACTTGTATCATAAATTAGTAATACATCATCATCTGCTGCTGTTGCAGATAATTCAGTATTACCTGTGATTGCTGTAATATCTATATGTTCTTCACTAATCGCATCGTCTGCTATTTTAGTAGCGTCTATAGCATCTGCTCCAACTTTAGCTCTTTCAACTGCAGCATCATTTATACCTGTTTTAGTTATCTTTGTTAATGCCATTTACTTTCCTATTTAATTTCTTGTGCCTTTTGTATTAATCTATTCAAAAAACCATCAAGGTAATCTAAATCTGCAGAAAACCCAATGTGTGGTATTCTTATTTTATTACCATTTTCATCAATTGATTGTCTAAAACCTTGAACACTTTGTCCAATTCTTTCGTCTTTAGTCAATTGACCCCATACTGTATCTTCTATTTTTTTCATTGGTACTTCTACCAAATCAAATTTTGTTTTTAATTCTTCTACGACCATTTCAGAGGGTACACCTTTTCTCTCTCGTAAAAGTTTTATAATCTCATTGACTACAGCTTTATCACCATCTGATATACTACCGTAATCATAAAGTCCTTCAATAGCTTCACCTGTCATATTTGACGCCAGTTTACCACCTACACCCTCATTTGGGTCTTTTACACCATATTTTCCATCTATCTTTTCATCAGCCATTTTCATTCTCCTTATAAAAAATTATTTAACTATATCTCTATTTATCCGCCATCAACTTCATTACAAAAAGTTTCTACAGCAGAATATGAATCTTCTACAATATTACCCACACCATTATAGTAAACTCCAACAGCACCTTCAACTATTTCCATGCCGTTCTTCGCTTTACCATATTTTAATTCTAATCCTGTAAAAGCATTTAGTATATTTGTTTTTTCTGTCTCGTTCATAATTACCTCTAATACTGTATTATTACAATTCCTGGTCCGCCAGCGCCACCATCGTCTCCTGGTTGTACGCCTCCGCCGCCTCCACCGCCGCCTTTATTAACTTGTCCTACATCACCTGTTCCTGGTCCATCACCACCTCCACCTTGAGCACCTTGACCACCTGTTCTGCCTCCACCACCAGAATAATAGACTGATGTTGATCCATCAGCGATAGTGTATGCTTTACCTATACCACCATCAGAACCACCGTTAGTAGATGCAGCACCTGCGCCACCTCCACCAGCGTCTGTACCTGCTGGATTACCAAATCCGTAAGCGCCTGAATTTCCTGGTTGTGTTGGTTGTGTCGCTGCACCACCTGCAGGTGAACTACCAGCGCCACCTCCACCTGATCCACCGCTTTTACCATTTCTATATGCAGCGATACCGTGACCTAGACCACCGCCGCCACCTGTGACTGCCTCTAATATACCCACTGTTAATCCTGGGTCACCTGGTGATCCGACTTTTGTAGGTGTCGTAGGTACTGAGTATGGACTTGAACCAGAATATGGTTGTCCACCACCACCTACTGTAATAGTTAATGTACCACCTGGAGTGACAGGATAACCATCCATAAATATTAGTCCTCCACCACCTCCGCCACCATTTCTTCCTCCACCTGTAGCGTGATCAGGGTGATAACCTTGCCAACCACCACCATTTCCACCACCTCCAACAGCAAGAACTTTAATTGAACTTACTCCTGATGGTATTGCGAAAGTACCAGATGATGTGAATGATGTGACATTGAATGCTGTTTCTGTAATACTAAACGCCCTTGATGATGTGTTTGATGCAGCGTCAACGGCTCTTATAACAAAGTTATAAGTCGTATTGTTTGTAATATCTGCTGTACCTGTACCACTAATTCTAGCCGTACCACCTTCTGTTCCCTCATTTGTTAATGATAATCCTGGTGGTAATGAACCTGACTGTAATTCAAAAGTGACATTACCTGCTGACTCTGGGTCAGTTGCGTTAATTGTAAAATTACCTGCTGTCTGCTCTTGATAACTACCTAGAGACCCTGCAGCTGTTGTAAATACTGGTTGTTGATCTACATTAATTTGATTTTCTAAAGTAGAACTACCATCTGATGTCACTACTTTTACATCATATGGCTCATCAGTTCCACCTACAAGTGTTGATTTAGCGATTACACCAGTTATTGATGTTGAGCTGTTTACTGTAGTTGAATCAAACGCCAATGCAGAGCCACCAGCTTTTACTAAACTAGCAGTACCACCTAATAAATTTGTACCTGTAATTGTAAATGTGTGATTACCTGTGCCATCACCTGAGACTACAGCAGTTGGTGATACACTTGTTACTGTAGGTGTGTTTAATCTAATCTTTGATCTTTGAATTTTCTTTAATCTACCCGCTGATGTATCATATACTAAAAATACATCTGTATCATCAGCGACAGTAGTGACTTCTGTTAATCCAGTGATTACGCTATTGTCTAAATTTGATTGTCTAATTTTTGCCATAACACTATTTATCTAATTACGCTGGTAACTCCCTTACTTGTATGACATCTGACGCCTCTGGTGCTGTACCAAATGTCAATGTTGTTCCTGATATAGTATAATCTGTTGTTGGGGTTTGAATAATCCCATTGATAGATACTAAAGTTGATGCGACTGTCACACCATTTGTGACTGTAAATGTAGTAGTTGATCCATCACCTGTACCTGTTCTACTCACACTTGATGCGACTACATTACTCGCTTGAATTTTTTTAATTGCACTCGCAGAAGTATCATATACTAAAAACTCGTCATTATTTGCTGCTCTTTCAGCCAACTCTGTTCTACTATTAATACCTACTACATATTGACTTTGTACTTTTCTTAATGCCGAAGCAGAGTTATCATATACTAAAAATAAATCATTATCTGCTGTTGTTTCAGCTAATTCTGTTTGATTTGTAATAGAACCTGTATTTAAAAAGTCTGCAACGTCTCTTGTTAAACCTAGAAATACTATAAACACTGTATCACCTGTAGTAGGTGCCGCTGAAAATACTATTTGAGTACCACCACTAGTTAAGTTATAACCAGTTTGTGGCTCTTGAACTACACCAGCGACTGAAACAAGTATTGAAGATGAACTGCCCGCTGTATAATTCAATGTAAATGTAGTAGTTGAACTATCAGCAGTTAAACTCTGCTTTTCAAATGCTCCAAAACTCGGTGTTCTTCCTATGTATGCCATAATTCTTTATTAGTATTTATTACGGTTTAGTTGGCCAAGATATAGCATCTATGTGTGCCTGTGTTGTTACACCATTTGTTATATCTCTTAAATTTTGTCTATAAGTCGTCATATCTGAAGCCATTGTATTATCAGACATTCCATGAAAATCTGTTTCCGCTAAAAGTCTATTTCTTTTTGATCTTACTTCAGCAATAGCTCTATCAAAAGCGCCGGCAGCCCAAGCTGCTTCTTCATTATCTCTAGCAGTTTCTTCAGCAGCAGTAAATTGTACTTGATTTCCGTTTATATTATGGTATCTTGGCATTGTTGTTAGTTCCTTTTAATACTATTTATACTTGTTTTATTTGTCATTTTTCTATATTTTAAGCAATACCATAAAGGCAAATATCTCCAGCATCTATGTTGCCTGTACTAAATTTAAATTGTATAGCGTCTACTGCTGATGTGGTATTTCCATATCCTGCAATATAAATATCTTGTGCATAATTATCTGCATGGGTTTCTCCAAATCTTGCAGTAAAATGTTTGACAAATGTGGTTGAACTAGGATTATATAAATGTAAATATCCATTACTTGCATGATCGTTATCTGATGATTGATACCTTGTTAGCCATTGATAACCTGTGCTTTGAGCTAAATCTCCACTCCCATCATAGCTTAAACCAGATTCACTACCACTTTCGCTATGATATGCTCTAAAATATGTTGAGGTTTTAGTAACATTATAGTTTGAACCACTATCTGTACTTAAATTAAATGTTAATTGATTAGGTTCTGCTGATGGGTGCATATTCTTAAAAGTAAATACATATTCCTTATAAGTATTATCCAAGACAACAGAACTTGCACCATCAACAAAAGATAAAGTACCAGAACCACTAGCTGTTAGCTTTTTAATAAACACCATGTTTCCACCAAAGCCAGATGCCATTGAGCCATTATCAAATACTGTTGTTCCGTTACTAATTAAACCCATCTATCCTCCAATCCCATATAATTTTATTACTCCACTATCTATGTTACCTGAATCAAATTTAAATCTTACACCTACTATAGCTGATGTAGTGTTTCCATAACCAGCAGAAAAAAATCTTTGAGATTGTGGATTTGAACCATAAATATTACAATCGCTTATATAATGTTTTACATAAGTTGTTGATGATGGTGCGAATAAAAAAAATGAACCTGCTAAAGATTCATCATTTGCATTACCTACAGTTCCACCTGATAAAAAACCATCTGATGTAGATTGTGCTAAAGCACTATCAAAACCAAATCCTGTTGCATCTGCTTCTGTATGTCCAGCATAAAAACCTGTAGTAGTTTTAGTAACATTAAAATTAGTTCCATCTGTACTAAAATTAAATTTACCTTTAACTGCATCTGTTGTTGGGTGCATATTAATAAACTTAAAAACATACTTATCATAAGTAGAATCTATCCCAGATGTAAAATCTATTGTTGCTGAATTAGATGCAGTTTGAGTAGAAAGTAATATTAAACTTCCTGATGGTACTGCTGCGTCTAAAGCACCATTGTCTATTAATGTTGTTCCACCTGATACTACTGCCATTATGAATCCTTTATTCCGTAGAGTTTAATTTTACCAGAATCAATATTGCCACTATTCATAGAAAATTGTACTCCATCAATCGCTACTGTTGTGTTGCAATATCCTGCCATAAAATTAGACCAAGCATAAGTACCAGCATAATAACCTTGTGTTCTAGCAAAAAAATGTTTTACAAAAGTTGTATTGCTTGGATCAAAAATATGCAAAGTTCCACTAACACTTTCATCATTATCATTACCTACTAATCCAGTTCTTTGAGAGCCAGTTCCTTGAGCAATATCGTCTCCAGTTCCATATTTAAAACCAGTTGTTCCACTTTCAGTATGTGTTGCTTCAAAATTTGTTGTTGTTTTAACAGCATCATAAGAACTTCCACCATCTCTAAAATTAGTTTGAAACACAACATCATTATTTGCTGGGTGCATATTAATAAACTCAAACTTATAAATAGGATATGTGCTATCCAAGACTACTCCATCAGTTCCATGTACGAATGACAATGTTGCAGAACTACTAGCAGTTAAAGTTTTAATATGAACCTTTGAACCTAGACTAACTGAAAAAGCACCATTGTCTAGTATTGTTGTGCCATTAGAGATAAAAGGCATTCTTAAATCTCCTCTAATTTAAACTTATATTTCTTGCCTGAATTATTATTAATTAAGAATAGATCGTCACTACCCTCTTGGATTGTCCAAGAACCTTTTGTGCCGTCAACATCATTACCTTGTTCTTTGGCTTCGTTAGATAAGTTTAAGTCTCCAGTGTAGATGTTTGCCCATACAAAACTAGTTGCACCCAAATCAAATGAATCATTTGTACTAGGTATTAAAGAACCTGCTATTTTCTGACTGTTAGGGTCTAAATTACCACCAAGTTGCGGTGTAGTATCTTGTACTAAACTTGTAAATGTTTCTGCTGAAGCAATATTTGATTTTTGAATTTTTTTAATTGCTGTTGCTGAAGTATCATAGATTAAAAGAACATCATCATCAGCTGCTGTTGTAGCTAATTCAGTATGACCTGTAATTGCCGTAGCGTCTAAATGTTCTTCACTTATAGAGTTATCAGCTATTTTAGTTGCGTTAATTGCATCTGCTGCAATCTTTCCTGTAGTCACATTTAAATCTGCGATCTTTCCTGTAGTCACATTTAAATCTGTAATTTTTGCTGCTGTGACTGAATCTGTTTGTAATTTTGCTGTAGTGATTGTATTATTTGAAATCGTTGTAATTTGTTGTACATTTTTTTCACCAGGATTTAAAACATATATTGCTGCCGCTGCTGCTGGCGCAGCTGTAAATGTAATTCTTTTTAATACACTTGATCCATCAAAACCTAAAGTGTAAGCGTTTGACGTCCCTTCTTTTTGTCTAACATTATCTACAAATACTTGAATATCATTTGAGCCACCATCTGGTGCTGCATTTGTCAAATCAAAAGTAGTCGTACTACCATCGCCTGTAAAACTATCTTGCGAAAATAGACCAATACCTTGTGTAAACGGTTGATTACCAATATATGCCATTTTTATCCTCTATTATACGTCTTCTAAAACAGTAATTGTTGCGTCAAGTGAAGAAGCTCTACTAGATTCTACTCTTAATACATCTGCATTACTACCATCATTTTGTACTACTAATTTATTACCCGCCATAACTTCCAACGAGGAGCCTGAAGGTATAGAAGCATCTTTGACGATATATACATCATTACTACCATCTTCGTTATCTAAAAAAACTGAAGCTGTAATACCTGAAGTATGTTTGTTTGCTAAAGTAATTCCAATAACAATAGATTCTAGTGCTGAACTACCTGCGCCT